>Ga0265297_10000128_pt1 | contig 256541 bp, 248 predicted proteins | sample Munlanlwell13791_FD_192502 | JGI IMG/M metagenome (GOLD analysis project Ga0265297, IMG submission 192502) | Leachate microbial communities from a municipal landfill in Southern Ontario, Canada - Leachate well 137-91 | ecosystem: Engineered > Solid waste > Landfill > Unclassified | place...
CGGCTACGTTGGCGTAAACATCTTTGTCGTACACTTTGAGGCCGGCGTGGCGCGAGAGGACGGCCAAGAGCATGTTGAGGCGAGTGCCGTCTAATCCTGTGGCACGGCGGGTTGGCGTGCTGTAGCCGGCAGGAGTCACCAATGCTTGAAGCTCTACCAAGAGCGGACGGCGACCTTCGAGAACACAGCTGATTGCCGAGCCGGGTGCTGTTGCGGGGCGGTCTTGCATCATGGCGGCCGAGGGATCTTCCACGATCTTTAAGCCGGTTTCCGTCATGTCTAAAAGAACTGTTTCGTCTGTGGAGCCGAAGCGGTTTTTGGTGACGCGGAGAATGCGGAAGCGGTGCAATCTATCGCCCTCGAGGCTTAAAACCGTGTCTACAACGTGCTCTAAGACACGGGGGCCGGCAATGTCGCCATCTTTCGTAACTTGACCTACAAAGAAGATAGGGACCGAGGTTTTTTTGGCTGTTTGAGTGAGGATTGCGGCGGAGGCTTTGACTTGGGTTATACTGCCGGCTTCGCCTGTTGTTTCTTGGGTTTTGATGGATTGGATGGAATCGATGATGGCGAGATCCGGTTTTTCGGACTCAAGAGTCGCCGAGATTGCTTCGGCGGTTGTATCTTCCACAAAATAGAGGGTGTCAGGGATTCTTTCGGAGAGGCGTTTGAGGCGGAGGTTGATTTGGGAGGGGGATTCTTCGCCGGTGACGTAGATGATTTTTTTGCCATCTTTGGCCATCTTTAGTGCCAGTTCTGTTAGTATCGTTGATTTGCCCATGCCCGGTTCGCCGGCGATGAGCGTCACAGAGCCTGGGACTAGGTTGTTGCCGAGGATGGTGTCGATTGCCACTAAACCGGTCTGATTATTAGCTGAAGGCTGAACGCTTAAAGCTGAAAGCTTACTGAAAGAGGTTAATTTGGCGGGAGGGGATTTTATTTCGGAAGCTGAATCGACGGAGGTGCTTGGAAGTGTTGCTTCTTTGCTGATGGTGCCCCAGGAACCGCAGGATTCGCAGCGGCCGCTCCATTTGGGGAATTGGGCATCGCATTTGGAGCAAATATGAACAGCTGTGGTTTTGGGCATATAAAACAAATCTTAACCAAATATCCATACTTCGTAAACTCTCTAAAATTTCTAAGAAACAAGATATAAAAAATTTAAACCAAATATTTACCAAGATACAAGAAACAAACAAATATCCATTAAACAGTTTATAAGATGCAAATTATTATAGACATTCGGTTGGATGTTTGTGTCTTGATATCTTGATTGATTATTTGAGATTTTATCTAGGTTGGTGGCCAGGTGCAGTTTTTGGACCTTGTTGGGCTTTCTGCCACACCCCATTCGAAATGCCAGATTTCGTGGCAGTATCTTACCCAACCCACACTGGACATTATTTTTTGTAATAATTCCACATTTTCTTGTTTGTTGACTTGAGTTTGTGTACTTACCGTACAACATTGTGTTAGATTGGCGCCATCTTTTTGCAGAATCAGATCAACCGCAACGCCTGTGCCATGTAAAGAACCACCCGGGAAAGCTATATTGCCACCTAGTTTATTGTCTTGTCCTTTGTCAAGAGCGGCGCATGCAATCGCGAGTTGTCCCGAAAGTGGTCTATAGGCACTTGTGACTACTAGTGTGTAGGGGCCTCCTTGCATGCTTTGTGCTTGTAGACCTGCAACTCGTAATGCTTCTATTGCATCCGGTCTGAGTAGTTGCTTATTTCCTTTAACACCGGGTGTATCGGGAATGACCTTCATGTCAGCCGGTTTGGCCATGCCTTCCGTTTCTTGTGGAGGAGTTTTACCTCCACCGGAACAATATTGTTTACATTCCGGTGCGGAACTGCAAAGTCGCGTTGGATTTTTTACCGGTGTGTAATTTGCTGGTGTTGGAATTGGTGTGCCTTGGAGTTGAACTGGCACTTCATCGTTCAGCACGAAGGGGTCTCCTTTTATGCAAGGTACTCTAAGAGTTGCCGGAGCAATTAGATTTGGATTAACATTACTTAAAATCACATATGCGCCAATAAAAATAGAAAAACCAACAAGCGCATCCACTATTTTTTGCTTAGCATCTTGTACTTGTACGCCAGTTGATCCGAGCAAATACAACATACCTCCATAGATGATTATAATGGCACTGGCTATTAATGCAACTCCCAAAGTGTATTTAAAAAATGTTGAAATGTATTGGGCAAGTAGTGGTATATCTAAACATTTGCCATCACCGCAATCTGTTATTGAGGAATTCGTTATAAATTTGAGACCCGGTATAGGTACAATCAAATCAGGAACTACAAGATCGGTGTCACCACATTCAATTAACTCCATGGTTGATTGCTCGGCTCCTTTGGGGATAGTGCTAACCGCATCCTTAAGTAAATTCTCGATCAGAAACATCATGCCAAAAGTTATCGGAGTGCCATGGTTGCCATCTCCTTGATAAAAGAAATAGTAGTCTTTGGTTGCATTTTGAGCGCCCCATTGGTAGCTATTGCGATATTTTTTTCTGATTTCGGCTTTTGGAGCTTTAATTATTTCTTTTGAAGTTATAAAAGAAGGATAATCTTGGCTCACCATGGATCCGATTATGGCAACAAGAGCAGTGGGATTGTGATTTTGATCGTATTTACTGAAACAGGTGTCGGCATAGACTATGGCCCACGGATTAAAGCTGGAAACTTGCTCACCCCAAACAGGATTATTGCAACCGATTCCACTATGTCCAACGATTGAGACGGAATTGATACTTATATTTTTGGTAGAAGGATTGTTTTTTAAATCATTTTGTACGGCGTTGACAAGCTCTCCCAATTGCATGCCCGGAAAGAGTGTCGCTGATGCTCCAGTGGATGCCGGTACGGCTATGATAACAGGTGGTATATCCGGCACATCTGATCCCCATAAAGCACTTGATCCGTTAAGTATATTGGAAAAATTTGTTACCGGCGGCGCGGAACCACCTTGTGCATAAGAGGGCAGTTTTGGGTCTTTTATGGTATTGCAAAATTTTGTATTGCATAAGTTATTACCATGAAGATAGATTATGAGAGGTATGGATCCGGAAAAATTGATGGCTTTGGGAGATATGATTATTTTTTGGAAATTATATAAAGATCCATCCTGCAACTGCAGTTTTGGGTAATTCTTCTCTTGGCCGGTCGGTGTGTAATTGAGGTCGATAATTTCGCTGGTTGCCGCATAAACCGTGTGATTAATACAAAAAAATGAACCAATTATTATGAATAATAATGATTGTATTGGGTTTATTTTTGATAAATTTAATCGCATATTATTCTTCCAGAATTCTTGGAGCAAAATCGCCTTTTGTCGCTTCGTAAATTTTTTGCACTATTTCATCATAGTCCAGAACATCTGCATATTTTTTACATTTTGTTTGTTTGGCATCAAGATATTCGATGCAAGGTTTTTCAATCGTGTTAAAGTTAATTTTAATTTTTTCTTTGATAAGTTTTTCTTCGATATTTTTGTCTCTAAAACATCCCGAGGCGTCTCTTGAACCACATAAACAATTTTTTTCAATTATGTCAGCCAAAATCGGTCCTTTTTTCACCTCGCTGGCATAGGTGCTGGCTCCAATGCAATATGCAAAATCGTATACACTCGTGTTATAAGGCATGCAGAATTTAATGAATGGCTCTTTATATCTTAAAAAGTCTTCCACGCTGTCAAATGTTTTACTGCACTGAACCGTCGGGTAAGCAATTATGCCCTCGGGTCTGTTGACTGTTGTGTATGATGGTTGAGGATAGCACTTGCCTCCGGCATCCATACCGCAATTATAGGTATCGCGCGAGGCTATGGCACAGATTTGCATACAATCTTTACCGACGGCGGGTATGTTGTTCCAAAATTTATTGGGAGCCAGATCTTTGGGATCATCGGAAAAGCAAGTATTTGCACCGATTACTTTTCCGTTTAAATTGTTTTCGTGTGCCGGAGGAAATGCGCAGTTTGCACCGTTATAACCTTGAGGCATTTGAGTGGCGGTGCAGCCCACACCACCGAAATTATAATAATAGCAGTAAGCGCTTTTACCCGTGGGTTTACAGTTGCATGCTTTTGCGGGATCGTTCCAAAAATTTTGAATATGACAGCTGCCGGCTCCTTCGGTCATCATATTGGCAATCAAAGCTCCGGCGGGTACGCCGGTTCTAGATTGATATTCCAAGAATTTTTGAATCGTCTCTTCCGATAGTGCACCGGTATGCCTTGTGCTATCATTTACCGTCCTGCTTGGACATGCTTTGGGAATTGACAGGTATGTGGGAAATTGTAATTCGGGATTGGGCGGGGGAGGCGCAATTTCAGTTTCCGGTACGGGAATATCTTGCAGATTTGGCCTGGGTTTGATGCCGGCACGACCCAAAATACCGGGTGCCAGTGCATTAAAACCCATGTATTCGAAGGGTTTGGGTTTTATCGACTCAATCGGCACCGCTCCCATCTGTGTTGTGTTGGGATTTATATTAACAAGAATAACATAAGCTCCAATTACCAGGGACATGCCCATGAGAGCGTCAATTATGGTTTCTTTTGAACGTTGTATGTTGGCTCCGGTACTCGAAACTATGTACTTTATTCCACCATAAATAACCATTATTGATGCTAAGATTATTGAAATACCAAATAAGTATTTTTGAAAAGCCGTAATGTACTCAGCAATATATGGAGCATAAATTTTACCGTCAGCTTCGAGTAAATTTGGTGAAAAGTTGACCCCTGGTATATTTACATTTAAATTTGGCACTAAACCCTCTTTGCCCAATAGTGCGGGGTTTGTTTCGGCCTCGTTTTTTGGAAGATTGCTTTTTTTACCCAATAACAAATCGATAGCATATTCAGTGACGTTACTTATGGAAGTTGGTTCGTTTATGCAAATACCGGATGGTTTGGTTGAATGTTTTACGCACTTGTCTTGATCCAGTGTTGAACAATTGAATTCAGCTTTTGGATATTTATTTTTTAAAGTTTCAGTTGCCGCATTGCATCCTTGTGCGGATGGAGCCATTAAACAAATATGAGCTGTTTCGTTGGTTGTTTGACAATCGCAACATGTAAAAACACTCTGCGGATCGGCGGCGGCAGCTTCAGTGGAGTTGATGACAAAAAACGATAGGTTTGCAACCGATATCAAAGAAAAAATGATCCTGGAGAATTTTTTTGACATGATTTTAGTAAATTATAACATAGCAATACATCATTCCGTGCATTTGTATGTACTATTAAATCGGGGATACGCTTTTATAACGTATAAAGCAAAATCACCGGTTTTCATGCCTACACAGCTTTTATCGGGATCCGATGGGCAGTGCCCGCGCAAAACCGCTTTTTGATCGGCTTTCATATCGGCGCAAGCGTAGTTATCGCTGGCGCATTCTTCGCCACTTTTGGCAATGGTTACCGTTTTTGGAACGCAGGAAATATTTAGCGCGGAATCGGCTCCCATTGCTGTGGCGGCTTTGATGGTCAGAGGCTGTGTTTTGCACTTGGTTTTATTTATCCAATTTTTAATCGAACCATAGCCGCTGCCATAGGAGGCGGTGGCTAAAACTTCGTTATTATTTACGGTAGATTGCAGACTGCGAAAAATATTGACCGCTATCCAAATGGATCCTTCGGGGTTATTCAGCATCCAGTCAATGCGAGCTTTTTGTTCTTCTGTTGTTATTTTAGATCCTGATATTTCGGGTGGAAAATCAGGGAATTTGGCACGGGCTTTTTTTGCCCAATAACCTGTATAGCCCGTACCTTCATAAACATGCATTTTGTGGATTTGGCAAGGTCCATAAGCGACAGCATTATATTTGTCACTGTTTGGATAACCGCTCCAAATGGATTTTAATCCGGTTTCATGTTCACAGATTGAAAGCATCACACACGGGTCGACTCCCGATTCTTTTGATACTTTTTTAATTATTTCAGCAATATCATTTTTAGATGCGTCACTGCCTATGCCCACGGAACCATCCATTGGCCCCATTGGAGCGGTGCCGCCGTAGTTGCCAAGATCAAATTCAGTGGGTTTTACAAACGGCACGGTTAAACTCCCAAATTGCGTGAGATTGGGGTTGATGTTTGATAAAATCACATAAGCTCCCAAAACGATGATCATTCCCATGAGCGCGTCGATTATCATTTGTTTACCGCTTTCCACTTTGGCACCGGTTGCGGAAATGAGGTATTTATAACCGCCCACAATTATCATGATCGCGGAAGCGATTAGAGCGATGCCCAGTAAGAGTTTGTAGAGGGCTTGGATGTATTGGCCAAGATACGGGGTGATTACTTGGTTGTTGGCCACGTAGGGATCGGAAAATTTTAAGCCGGGTATATCTACGTTTAGCGCCATAAGAGCCGGGGTGAAATCCGCGGATTCGTTTTTGGTTTCGCTTGCAGAGGTTTTTTTGGTGTAATCACTCAATTTGAAACTCAAAGCATTCATGGGACCCGCAAAGCAGACGCCTCCATCTTTAATCAATTTACACGAAGCGTCTTTATCTTCGATGGCGCAAGCGGCGCCGGTTAAATCTTTATTTTTGATTGCCAAATCGGCGCAAGGTGTTGGGTCGGTTTGTATGCAGATTACTCCGTCTATTTCGGGATGGTTGCAACGGCAGCACGAAGCGGAGACCGGGTTTGGAGCTATAAATAACAATAAAGCCGGCAAACAAAAAATTATCTGGTGGGCAAGGCCGATTTTTTTGATTAGTGATACCGGATTAATTATTGTTGATATAAGATTTGATGGCATTTAAAACGTTTTCGGTTGTTGCTTCGGTGGCCGGAATGGCTTTGGTGCCGACAAAAATAAACGGAGCGGTATCGATGCCGTCGCCTTTGGCGGTTTGGATGGCTGTGCTTATTTGCTCGCGGATGGCGGTATTAAATTGGCAGGCGCTGATTATTTCGGGTTCGAGGCTTGTTTCTTGTATGAATTGCCGTAATGAGTTGGTTTTTATATCTTTGGTTTTCGTACTGATTAAAAGATTGTGCAACATCCAACCCGAACCAAAGAGGTGGGTGCATTCGGAGGCGACGGCCGCCTCAAAACCGATATCTCCATCATCCGTAGTTTTGGGTAAATGGCGGTAATTTACGCGGATCAAATCAGCGTACGAGCCCAGAGCGGGCATCAAACTTAGCAACAAATCGTTGGATTGTTGATTGGTATAATCGCCATAAAAAATTATTCCATATGTGGATGAAGATGAACCGATTATAAAAGTATCACTGGGAGTTATGGCCGGGGGTTTTATTTGGGTATAGGGGACTGTTTTTGGCGGTATTTTTTGCGTTAATTCTTTGGGTGGTGCGCCGGCGAGGTAGTGTTTGGTACTGCTAATATAAATAGAGTAGCCGGCTCCGGCAGTGAATAAAACAATGGCAAAAATGATGATGAGAGTGGCGAGTTTTTGAGCGGAGATGCGAATTGGCATATTACAGGTCGAAACTGATTAATTTGCCGGTCGAGCTATCCGTGTAAATAAGCCGGTTGCCGGTTGCATCGATTGCAGGGGAATTTATGGCGTAAGGGTTGGCGGTTGTATTGATTTTTTGCGCTAAACCGGTTTCCAGGTTGATTTTGTAAATATCATCCGAGACCGAGCTGACCAAATTGCGATCCAACGCAGCTCCGGCCGGAAGTGAAATGGGAACTCCGCAATAGATGGTGTTTTTATCGGCCCAAGCGCATTTATCGGCCCAGGTGTTTATGTTCAGTTTACGGCGATTTTGCCCAACCTGGCTGCCGCTCGCATCACTGATCCAAAGCATGGGTTTTAAATCGTCTCTTTCGTGGTAAACGCTGTAAAGCAGTTGTTTGCCATCGGGCGACCAGGATGGGAGAAAGCCTTTGCCTGCAACGGTCAGCGGGCGGAATTGTTCGTGGTTTTTGCCAAGCAGAAGTATCTCCTCGCCGTTATCGGGTTGCGGATCGCCGGTTTTGGAAAATCCGATTACCGTATTGTTGGGAGACCAGCTGGGGATTACCCTGTCGGCGTTGTTGCCGAGTTGGTACAAAGCCGTAAGTTCGTTGCCATTGGCTTCGGCGGAAACCAAGTAACGGTTGTTTTGGTCGAGACCCATGCTCTTGGCCACAATTCGGCTTTCGGTTGGTGAGAATTCAAAATCTTCCCAATGAGCAGGAAGGGTAACCTGCCTCTCGGTTTCAAAATCATAATAGATGTTACTGCCATCGGGAAACTCCAAAATGGCTTCATCTTTGATAGACGACCAGCTGATGTTTTCCACATTTAAAAATTGCCGATCGGAGAGAGTAAGTGAAGTGCCCTCCGTATCGAGCATATAAAATCGGCCATCTTCGGGATTATAATAGCGCGGGTCGCCGCTTTTTGAGAGGCTGACGGCTTGAGTTACTTGATTCAACAATACGGCTGTATCAGTAGGTTGGCCGGTAGGAGATGTGCCTTCGGCAACGGGTAGCGGGGCAACGCCTATGTCGGTATCTATTTGGGTGGCCGCGTCGCGCTCGCCCGATTCGTTGAATGTGCCTGTGTAAGAGGGTTCATCGGGTTCAGCACCCGGTACGGTGGGAGCAATTCCGCGAAAAAAGAAGTAATACAGTGCGTAACCGGTTCCAACTGTAAACAGTATAAAAAAAACTATGAAAATTATTTTTTTTTGGGCTTCGGATAATATAATCATATAAGCATGGGATGCATTTATTATATATGTTTATTATCGAAAATTCAATTGTCGGGTGATGTGATTTTAAAAAGAGAGATCCACCATTTGTAAAACGCCGAAATAATCCAGGCCATACAGGCCGCCGATTAAAATAAGAGCACCGATAAAAACGGATATCAAAACACTGACTGTGAATACATTAAAACAAATTGACAGACATCCGCCGCAATCAACGCAGATAATGGTTGCGTCTTCGATCAGGTATGTTTCCGGGATAAATGAATTTTTGAATGTGTATTTATTGATCATTTGCAGATTGGCGGTAACAACAAGCACAATCAAACTTACAACGCTAATACCGGCGGCGAGTTCACCCGCTTTGATCAAATTCCAGAAATTTTTGAGAGTTTTGGCCACTTTTTGAGCGGCTTGAATATTGCCTTTGATATCGCTTGCCGTTTGTACGGCTTTGGCGGTGCGTTCCATGCCCATGGTTTGGGCCAGTTTTTGTGCGGTTTGCAGTTGCGCCGTGTCCCTTCCTTCGGATGATTGACCCGCGGGAAAGACATTTTCGGCGATACCCGGAGCGGATTCTTGAGCTTGCGTCTCCGGGGGGCGAGTCGTGCTTGCGCCGGTTTGATCGGATAAAGTCGGTAAACCGGCAAGTGCACCGGCGGATCCGGCGCTTTGCCTGGTTGCGGCCATTTGGCTTTGTTGCAACTGCATGGCGCGTTGGCGCTCCAAATCAGATTGTATTGTTCCGCCGCCTTTTGCCGTATCAACTTCGGGCGATTCGGCCATGGAGCCGGGCGGGGCGGTTGCTTCTCGGCCGTAAGCCCCGCTTCCTTGCAACGGGTCGAATTGGCCGGGTAAAACTCCGCCCATAGCGTCTCCGGAATCTGCCAGCATCTCCTCGCGCGAGGGGCCTGATCCCGGGGTTTCGTCATGCCTGGATTGTTGTTGATCCGCATTTAAGCGCGTTGCCATTTGAATCGGGTTAACCGGGCGCGATATTGCCTGCGGGCCAACAGAACGGGATTTTTTTAGCGGGGATCGGCGTTTGGCGGATGAATGTGACGCCGAGCCGGTTGGTTTTTGCGGCATTTTGGAAGACGCGGGCCCCACACCGCGCAAAGTGCGGATTCCGGGTGCGGTTTGCGGTACGCCTTTTAAAGTGGGGATTTGGGAAGCGGCCTGGGCGTTATCATTTGCCGGTTGCTGTAAACCAAAATTTTGACGCTTGGCCGAATTCGAAAAAGAGCGGCCGGAGGCGTTTTTTTGCGGTTCGTTTTTTCTCGCGGCTCCTCCTTGGGGCATAAGATAGCTTCTAGCTACTAGCTTCTAGCTACTAGATCGAATTGCTAGTAGCCAGTAGCCAGTAGCTTAAGGCTGTTAGTTTATTTTACCAGAATTTTGTTGTTTTGTGTGGAGAAGGTGATGTGGTTCTTTTTTCGGTGCATTATCAGGAAGGAACTGATGGCCGATGTGACCTCGCGTTCGACCAAGCGGCGAATGGCACGCGCGCCTTCTTCTTGAGGCAGTGGTTGCGTCATCAGCCATTCACGAACGGATTCTGGTACATCGCAAGCTATTTTTTGCATTTCCGCCAAACGCTTGCAAACTTCCTCGATTTCACGATCCAATATACTGCGCAGATGAGTTGTATCCAGTGGTTGGAAGGCGATAATGCGATCCAATCGATTTAAAAGTTCGGGTTTGAAGCGCTCTTTTATTTCTTCTTGCATTATTGCGCCCATGGCCGATTGCTCGGAGCCGAAACCGATGGATTTTTTCGCGACATGGTCCGAGCCCACGTTTGATGTGAGGATTATGTATGCGTGGGCAAAAGAGATTGTACGCCCGGTGGCGTCGGTCATTTTGCCATCTTCCAAGATTTGCAAAAGAGTGTGCTGTACATCGGGGTGGGCTTTTTCGATTTCATCAAAGCAGACCACGGCATGCGGGCGCTTGCGGATGGCATCGGTCAACTTTGTCGCCTCGCGGTAACCGACATAACCGGCCGGGGAGCCGATTAATTTGGAAATAGTGTGCGGTTCGGCAAATTCGCTCATGTCGAGTTTAATAAGAGCATCTTCCCGGGAAAAAATTTCTTCGGCGATGGCGCGCGCCAATGCGGTTTTACCGGTTCCGGATGGGCCAACAAACAGCATGGATGCTTTGGGGCGGTTTTTGGCCTGCAAACCAAGGCGGGCGCGGCGGATAACATCCGAGGCATCATTTAACGCTTGTTGTTGACCGTAGATGCGGAGTTGCAAGCGATCCTCCAAACCGGATAAGCGCTCGCGTTCGGAGGCCAGAATCATCTCGAGCGGCACACCCGCCATGCGCGCGACTACGCGGGCAACGTCTTCGGCCGTGATTTTGGGCAAAGATTTTTTTGTTGTTGATAATTGCTCATCTTCCATTTTTTTGCGGTTCTTTATCAAGGATTCCGCTTCGTCCGTGAGCTGTTCCGCGCGATCCAACTCGTGATTGTGCAGATGTTTTTCGGAAGTATTGATTTTGTCTTGTATAGCGGCATCCAAAACAGCCAAGCGTTCGTGAAACTCTCGTGATTTACGTTTGGCTACGGCAGAGGCCGCGGCTTCATCCAATAAATCCACGGCTTTATCCGGGAAAAGGCGATCGGTGAGGAAGCGTTCGGCCAAATCAACAGCCGCAACGAGTGCTTCGGGTTCATAGGACACGCGGTGGTGCTTGGCATATCTTTCTTCCAGACCGCGAAGCATCTCCAGAGTTGCGAGGGGAGTCGGTTCGTCGATGATGATGGGCTGGAAACGGCGTTCAAGTGCGGCATCGGGCTCGATGAATTTTTTGTATTCGGACCAAGTTGTGGCGCCGACACAGCGGATGGTTCCACGGGCAAGAGCGGGTTTTAAAATGTTGGCCGCGTCCAAGGAGCCGGAGGTTGATCCCGCGCCAACTATGTTATGGATTTCATCAATAAAAAGTATCATGTGCGGATCTTTGCCGGCTTCATCCACAATTTGTTTCAACCGCGCTTCGAATTCACCGCGATACATGGTGCCCGCAACCGTGGAGGCCAAATCCAAGCTTAATACTCTGTGGCCGTAAAGCGCATCGGGTACATCGCCGTCGGCAATACGTTTTGCCAAGCCCTCGATAATGGCGGTTTTGCCGACTCCCGGATCGCCCAAGAGAATTGGATTGCATTTTGTGCGGCGAATAAGCACCTCGATGATACGATCGATTTCCGAATCACGGCCGATAACAGGGTCAAGCGAAAAGACCACGTCTTTATGCGTGATATCGCGCGCGAAAGAATCCAAAGCGGAAGAATTTTGAGTTTTATTGCCGGGCATCATCGGCATTGGCGGCATTTCGGAATCAGGCAATATGGATGGAGGAAAATCATCCATACTTATGCCGCGATCGCCGATTTGCTCCATGCTCGGAAAATTTGATTCGGATTTGAGTACGGTTTCCAATTGATCTTTAAGGTTGGCAATATCGATATTTTCCGAGGCAAAATAGTTGAAGACGATTTTATCGTTGGAATCCAAAATTGCGGCCACCAGATGTTCGGTTCCGACAAATTTATGTTCACGCAGGTGAGCGGTTACAACACATTTCTCGATGATTTTTTTTACAGGTTCGGAAAGATCCAAAGCCATGACTGATTTTTTTTGCGAGGGCGTACCGCGGAACGCATCGGTCGCGTGGTCAATGTTACAACCGGCTTTAGTTAACAATTCTCCTCCCAAGGAACCTTTTTCGCCCAGTAAACCAACTATTATATCGCCGGGTTCCACAAGTTCGCGCCCATTGGATACCGCAAAGCCGAGTGCTTTTTGGAGCGTCTCTTTTAAGTGGGTGGTAAAACGGTTGATCAGGTCGTTGGGGAACATATTTTTTTTAAGCTTAAAGTCTATCAAGTCTGTAAAGTCCATAAAGCTTAATGTAATCGTTTGATAGTTTTGATAGACTTTAAGCTTGATGGACTGTTAGGAGTTTTGTAGCATTCCTCGCAGTTCTGTTATGCGGTCGTTGATTGGCGGGTGAGTGGCGAAAAGGCCGGCTGCGCGTTCGCCAAGGGATTTGGCTTTGGGATCGGAGATCCAGAGGTGGTTGGTTGCGTTCGAGCGTTTGCGCATTGGCGTTGCGCTGTCGCGAATTTTTTCCAGGGCCGAGGCCAAGCCATCGGGGTAGCGGGTTAAAAGAGATCCTGTGGCATCAGCCAAATATTCCCGACGGCGCGAGATGGCGAGTTTGATGAGTTCGGCAATCAGGGGCGAGAGAATAATAAATGCCAAGCCAATCAGCATGAATATTCCATTGCCGCCTTCACGTTTATTGCCTCCGAAGAGGCTTCCGCGAAACATCCAATCGCCCAGCATTACCAATGCACCAACGAGAACTCCGATTAAAACCATGAGCCGGGTGTCGTAATTTTGGATATGCGCCAGTTCGTGCGCCAAAACACCTTCGAGTTCGGTTTTATCCATTATTTGCAAAAGGCCGGTGGTAACGGCCACGCTCGAGTGTGCGGGGTCGCGGCCCGTGGCAAAAGCATTTGGTGACGGATCATCGACTATGTAAATTTGTGGGCGTGGAATGCCGGCTGTAATGGATAGATTCTCGACAGTATTCCAAAGTGTTGGAAATTGAGCTCGGTCGGTTAATTCTTTGGCTCCCAAACTTGTTAGTGTGATTTTAGAACCGGCGTACCATGAGATTAGCGTCCAAATTGTGGAGATAAAAAGAGCCAATACCAACCCCGCATTTCCATAGCCCGAGATTTGGCCGTAAACATATCCGGCTGCGGCCAAAATACCCACGAATAGGGCAACCAGCAATATTGTTCTGCGTTTGTTGGAATCGATCTGGGAATACATAGATACGTTAATCCGTTTATAACGTTTATAACGAGTAATGATGTTTGCTTAGACTGCTTCTGATCTCGTTATTAACGTTATAAACGTTACGAACGTTGCCGAAGGCTGATTTGTCGCAGTCTAAAGTTCCGAACTTTTGGTTCGGAACTCAGTGATACTATACGTTAGTTGGTAGTTTCTTCTTTTTTCTCTTCTGCAGGAGCTTCAGGAGCTGGAGCTGCTTCAGGTGCAGGAGTTGGTTGATTGTTGCTGAAATCAACTTGCGGGACTGCCTTGGCCTCTTCTTCGGCTTCGAAGAATTGATAAGCCTTGAAACCAAGTAAATTGCCGATCATGTTGGTTGGGAAAACTTGCAATTTGGTGTTGAAATCGCGAACATTGCCATTGTAGAAGCGGCGCGAGGCTTGGACTTTGTTTTCCGTGTCCGCCAATTCTTGCTGGAGATGCAAAAAGTTTTGGTTGGCTTTTAGCTCAGGATAATTTTCGGCAACCGCAAAAAGGCTTTTAAGTGTTCCCATTAACTGGTTTTCACTTTTGATCTTTTCATCAATTGTACCGGCTTGCATTGCATTGGAGCGAGCCTCTGTAACTTGTGTAAATACGGAGGATTCGTGCGAGGCATAGCCTTTTACCGTATTAACCAAGTTGGGAATCAAATTATGTCGGCGTTTTAATTGGACGTCGATATCGGAAAAAGCTTCTTCGGTGCGGTTTTTGGCTTTGATTAAACCGTTGTAAACGGCTATGAGCCAAGCGCCGATAACTACGACGGCGATAAGTAGTACCCAAAAAATCATCATAACTTATATTTTAATAATAATTAATAAATCACAAATAACAAATAACAAATAACAAAGCGAGCGGATGGGATTTCTTTTTTATTTTTTATTTGTACTTTGTTATTTAAATTATACGCTTAGTGTAGACGAATTGTTGCATTTGGTCAATAATATATATCAATATGCAAGAAGAAATGTTCTCGGTTTTTAAGTCGTATGATATCCGCGGGGAGTCGCCGGCTGTAATAAACGCTAATTTTGCGGAAAAACTGGGTTTAGCAGTCGTAAAGGCACGTAATCCCAAAAAAGTGATGATAGGTAAAGACATGAGGCTGACTTCACCCGAGTTGGAGGATGCGCTCGTCACGTCGCTTATCCGGCAGGGTGTTGATGTTACCAAAATTGGTCAATGTTCAACTCCGATGTTCAATGTTTTGATGGGAATGGCGGATGGTGAGTTTGATTTGGGAATCATGATAACGGCCAGTCACAATCCGGGTAAGTATAATGGGTTTAAGTTTGTGACGGGGGGGATGCTTCCTTTAGGCTTAGGATCTGGACTTGAAGAAATTAGAGATAATTTTGAATCGTCGAACGTCGAACGTCGAACGTTGAACGTCGGAGAGGTTGTTGAGGATCCGGATGCGCTCGAGAGATATGTTGATTTTGTTATTGAGAAGGCTGAAGTGCCGCATGATATGCCGGAGGTTAGGGTTGTGATTGATACGGGGAATGGGATGGCGGGTTTTGTTTTACCGAAGTTGCTTTTAAAGTTACCTTGGTTAAAAGTTGAACCTTTGTATTTTGAACCGGATGGCAACTTTCCTAATCATGAAGCAAATCCGATTAAGGCGAAGACGTTGGATGATCTAAAGAAAAAAGTGTTGGAAACAAAGGCTGTAATGGGAATAGCTTTTGATGGCGACGCGGATAGAATCGGTTTTGTGGATGAGAAAGGTGAGCAAATACCGGGAGATATTTTGACGGCGATTTTTGCCAAAATTGAACTTGGTAAATTCGGTTCGGGTAAGGTTTTGAACGATGTTCGATCTTCTTGGTCTGTAGAAGACGCGATTGAATCTGCCGGAGGCGAATCTGTTTTTTGCAAGGTTGGCCATGCGAATATAAAAAATCAAATGCGAGATGTGGACGCGAAGTTCGCGGGTGAGTTATCGATGCATTATTACTTTAAGGAGTTTTGGAATATGGAATGCGGGGATTATGCGATGTTGGTTTTGTTAAAAGAGCTGGTTAACCCTTTTCAAACCTTGAGTGGTTATTGGAGGCAATTGCAAAAGTATCATCATTCGGGGGAGATCAATTTTGAGGTAAAGGATAAGGATGAGGTGATTGAAAGAGTGGTTAATGAGTACAAGAATGAGGCAACGATGGTTGTAGATGTGGATGGCATTCGTTTGGAGTTTGGAGATCCGAAACAGGGGGATGCTTGGTGGTTCAATCTCAGAAAATCCAATACGGAGCCGCTTATACGTCTTAATCTTGAAGCTACTTCTCTGGCTTTGATGGAGGAGAAACTTAAGGATTTGACTTTATTAATTAAATGAATAAATTAGATTGCGGATACCGCCAAAAGCGGTTGAGAGTTGACGGCTGATAGCGTTTTAAAAAGCTATTTGCTATCGGCTATCTGCTAATAGCTAAATATAAGTTTATGATTGGTTTATTTGATTCGGGGGTAGGAGGGCTGACGGTTGTTCGGGAGTTATCGAGGAAGTATCCGGGGGTGGACTTTGTTTATTTGGGTGATACGGCACGGTATCCATATGGGAATAAGAGTAAAGAAACGATAGAAAAATATGCGGTGGAAGACGCAAAATTTGTCATTAATCGCGGGGCGAAATTGGTTATTGTCGCTTGCAACACTGCAAGCTCTTTGGCCATGGATAAATTGCGTACTACGTATCCGGATACGCCTTTTTTAGGTGTGATAAAACCTGCGGCCACGCTTGCTGTCGCGCAGAGCAAAACGTCTGTTGGAGTTGTGGGAACCAGGGCAACTGTTGGATCGGGGATTTATGATGAGATTATAAAAGAATTGAATCCGAAACTTAAAGTTTTGCAAAAAGCTTGTCCGCTGTTTGTGCCATTGGTTGAGGAGGGGATGATTCAAGATCAGGTGACGAAGATGATGGTGAGGAGGTATTTAATGCCTTTGAGGCAAAAAAATGTTGAATCGTTGATTTTAGGTTGCACACACTATCCGTTTTTACAGCCTTTAATTGAAAGATTTATGGGTAAAAAAGTTAAAGTGATCAATTCCGCGGAAGCTGTGGTGGACATGGCCTATGAGATGCATCCGGAACTTTTTCAGATGTCCGCAAAACCCAAACAGACAATTGCTTTTACTGATACATCGCCGCACCTTGATCAATTAGCTACCAAATGGCTAAAAGTTAAGGTTAAAGGTGAAATGGCGGTTTTGTAGAGCTTTCGTTTCTGAAGTTGGTCAGGCATGCCTGACCAACTTCAGAAACGCAGGTTTAACACTTCACAAAACCGCGTTATTTAAGTAACATATCTTCATGTTTGTATTTATCTTGTTTCTTCTCGTTTTGTCGGTATTGGTGCTTATCCACGAAGCCGGGCATTTTTTTGCGGCCAGGATTTTTAAGGTTAAAGCCGATGAGTTTGGCTATGGGTTTCCGCCCAGGGCTTTTGGTTTTGTACGAGAGAATGGAAAATGGAAGTTTGTGGGCCGCAAAGATGATAAACAGTATAAGAATACGATTTGGTCTGTAAACTGGTTGCCACTTGGTGGCTTTGTCCGTATAAAAGGCGAAAGTCCCGAGGATTCACCAAATGATCCGGATTCTTTTCAGAGTGTGGCGATTTGGAAGAGAATTATTATTCTGGCGGCAGGCGTTACCATGAATTGGTTTTTGGCATTTGTATTGTTTGCATCAATATTTATGATTGGTGCGCCGGCCATGTTAGAGGATCTGCCGGAAGGTGCCGTGGTTGAAGATAAGCGAGTCAATATTACGCACATGCTGAAAGATCAGCCGGCGGAAAAAGCCGGGCTTTTGGCCGGAGATCAGATTTTGAGCATTGCAGGCAAAGTGCCCGCGGATTATCCGAACGCGGTGGAGTTGATCGGCGCGCAGGGTGAGAATCAATTTGAGATGAAGGTAAAGCGTGATGATGAAGATTTAACTTTCACTTTACAACCTCGCTATATTGATGAGATAGATAAAGCGGGTATTGGCGTTGCTATGGCTGATGTGGGAATAGTGCGGTTTGCTTGGTATCAGGCCATATGGCAGGCGGGTGTTGCCACATATACATATACTAAATTGATTATTGTTGCATTCGCGGGCATCATTAAAGATATCGTTACGTTTAATGGTGTGAGCGAGGATGTTTCGGGGCCGGTTGGAATCGCTGTGCTTACCGGGCAATTTGCGAAACAAGGAATAGTGCCACTTTTGCAATTTGCGGCAATTTTATCTATCAACCTCGCGGTGATTAACTTTTTGCCCATTCCGGCACTCGATGGTGGCAGAGTTGTGTTTCTGCTCATAGAGAAGGTGCGTCGTAAAGCTCTTAGGCCAAAGTTGGAAGCCATGATTCATCAGGTTGCCTTTTTATCGCTTATCATCTTAATATTACTGGTAACACTAAGGGATTTAGGGAAATATGGAGGAGCGATATTAGGAGGGATTAAGAATTTGATAGGTATATAAATATAGTCCATCAAGTCCATCAAGCTGAAAGTCCGTCAAGCTTGTGGTAACCCGCTTGATAGACTTGACGGACTTGATAGACTTTTAGCCATAATATTATGAAAGATCAATTAGAAGCCTTGAGGCTGCAAATCGTGAAAGAAATTGGAGGAGCGGAGACGCTTGAGGTTTTGGATGAGCTGGAAGTTAAATATCTTGGGCGCAAGGGCGAGTTAACCTCGATGTTAAAGGGTTTGGCTACTGTTTCTGCTGAAGAGCGTCCTGTTTTGGGAGCGCTGGCGAATGATGTTAAGCAGGCCGGTATGGAATTGCTCGAGAAACGACGCGCAGAACTCGCTAATAGTAAATTCGAAGCTCTCGCAGATACGGAGCGTGCGGATATGACAGAGCCGGGGAATAGGCCCGCTGAAGGTCACTTACATCTTGTAACGCAAGCTATTCGTGAGATTACGACCATCTTTGAGAGGATCGGTTTTTATAGAACGCGCTATCCGGAAGTTGATTGGGATTGGTATGCCTTTGAATCTTTAAACATGCCACCCGACCACCCCGCTCGTGATGATTGGGAGACTTTTTTTATGGATGCGGAATCGAGTGATAAGAAAAAAGAGGGGAGAATGGTTTTGACTCCGCATACATCTAATGCACAAGGTCATGAATTAGAAAGAGGCGAGTTCCCTGTGCGAATGCTTAATATTGCAAAATGTTATCGCCGTCAGTCGGATGCTACACATGCGCCGATGTTTCATCAGTTTGAGGGATTGTATGTTGATAAGGGAGTTAATTTGACGCATCTTCGCGGCATCTTGGATTATTTTGCAGAGCAATTTTTTGGTCCGGGCCGCGTATCACGCATTCGTCCGCATCACTTTAGATTTACGGAACCTTCGTTTGAAGTTGATATCTCGTGTGGAGTTTGTGGAGGTACGGGAAAAGTTAATGATGTAAAATGCAAAGTTTGTAAACAAGGATGGCTGGAGATTGGCGGAGCCGGTATGGTTCATCCAAATGTTTTAATCGCATCAGGAGTCGATCCTAAAAAATACTCGGGTTTAGCTTTTGGTTGGGGAATAGAAAGGGTCGCAATGATGAAAGAAGGTACGCAATTGGATGATATCAGGATTTTGTATCAGAATGATGTGAGGTTTTTGAAACAGTTTTAATAAATACGAATTTTGAACCACGAACATCGAACTACGAATTGGTTATGAGGATTTATGAATTTTTCAGTTTTATTTGATAGTGTAATGAGTTTTGTTCTTGCTTTTGCATTGCCACTTTTTATTATTGTCTTGATTTTTTCGGCTGGAATGTTGTGGATAATAAAACCATGGAGAATGACTTATGCGGCGGCTGCGGTTGTTAATACGCCGTTAGCTGCCTTGTATATGTTTTCGTTTTTGTTTGTGTTGGTGCCTTTTATGGAGACATCGGGAAAAGTTGAGCCTGTTTCGGAAATATTTTTTCATCCCGTTTTTATTATAATGATGGTTGTTTTAATGGCTCCAATAGGGTATGCGCTTTTAAACATGATTGATAAAGATCGTGAGAAGCCTCCAAAAAATCCTTTGTTGCATAAAGTATTAAATGGCGTAGGAATCGGTTTCATATTGGCATTCTTTTTGAGAATGGGATTTGGAGGATTTGTAAATCCGATGTTTATCTTTGAAGAATTCAGTTTGAAATTTGTGTATCTCTTCTTTGTGTTTATCGGTACATTGATGTTGTTTGCGCGATTTGTGCTTGGTGGGTTAGTATTGGCGCTAGGGGTGCATGATCCGTATGTTTTGGTGATTAAACCTTACGTAAAATGGATTGATGTAGGACTTGTTGGTTCTGCCTTGATAGCGTTTTTATTTTATTTAATTGATCAGTTAATATAATATGAATTTACTTGTATCGTACGACTGGCTCAAAGAATATGTCGGTCTTAAACAGACTTCTGAAGAATTTGGAGCTAGGATTTCGTTATCCGGGCCATCTGTAGAAAAGATTTTTCCGCAGGGAGTTGATTTGGATGGTGTTTATGTTGGGAAGATTACAAAAATATCCAATCATCCAAAAGCCGATAAACTTAAACTTGTTGACGTTAACTTAGGAACCGTAAAACCCCCTTTAGCAAAGGGGGATAATCACGCAAAGCGTGATTTGGGGGATTTCCGAATCGTCTGTGGAGGCTCCAATCTCTACGAAGGTCAAATAGTCGCTGTCGCCGTTTCCGGAGCGAAAGTTAAATGGCATGGAGAAGGGGATTTGAAAGAGCTCGAGCCAACAGAAATTCGTGGTGAGAAAAGTGATGGAATGATTTGTGCTGCGAGCGAGATTGGTTTGGGTGAAGTTTTTCCGGTTAATGATGATCATGAGATTTTGGATTTGGGCAAGGAAATTCCGGAAATGAATGTTAAACCCGGTACAACCCTCGCTAAAGCATTGGGTTTAGATAATGATGTTGTAATGGATATTGAGGTTACATCTAATCGCCCTGATTCTATGGGGATGGTTGGTATTGCCCGCGAAGCCGCGGCGATTCTTGATGTACCATTCATATATAAACCTAAAGATTTAAAAGCCCCCTATTCGAAAGTGGGAAGCAAAGGGGGAATAAAACTCAAGATCGAGGCTAAGGAAGCTTGTTCGAGATATATTGGAACTAGGATGGAAGGTGTTACCGTTGGTCCATCGCCTTGGTGGCTGAAACGCCGCCTACTATCTGCCGGGATTCGACCGATTAATAATCTTGTAGATATTACAAATTATGTGATGTATGAGACCGGCCAGCCGATGCATGTTTTTGATGCTGACAAATTACATGGTGATGAGATTCATGTCCGCTATGCCAAGAAGGGAGAAAAGATTTTGGCTTTGGACGGCAAAGAATATGAATTGCCTGACAGTGTGCTTGTTATAGCTGATGAGAACAACCCTGTTGCTGTTGCGGGTGTGATGGGTGGAGAGGAGACCGGATCGACTAATGAGACGGTTAATATTGTGCTTGAGGCGGCGGCTTTTGACCCGGTTGTTGTCCGCAAAGGATCCCGCAAGCTTTTATTGCAATCAGACTCGCAATTAAGATTTGAAAAGGGTTTGTCGCAAATCGGGCCTGAATCGGCAATGGTCAGAGCCATCGAACTCGTCAAAGAACTCGCGGGTGGGGAAGTTGTGGGGGCGCCTGTTGATGTGCAGACAAAGAAATATAAACCCGAATCATTCTCGATAACTACGGATGAAGTAAATGCTTTGATTGGAGTTGAAATTTCTAAGAAGGAGATGGTGGATGTTTTAAAGCGTTTAGGTTTCAGGGTTAAGGATTCAGCTAAGAAATTGACTGCCGAAGTCCCTTGGTGGAGGGATCATGATATCGAGTCCGGGCGTGATTTGGTGGAGGAGATAGCTCGAATTTACGGCTATGGAAAAATTGAAGCCGTTGTACCAACCGCTGTGGCACCGCGAAAATCTGATGATATTATTGTTTGGGAGGATAGAATTAAAGATCTATTAGCAGGCGCTGGGTATACGGAACTTTACGGATACTCTTTTGTGTCAAAAGATTTGCTGACAAAGGCTGGGTTTGATGCTAAGGATTTGTTGCATGTACAAAATCCGCTCACCGTTGATCTGGAAGTGATGCGTCCATCGTTGATTCCCCAATTGCTGGAGGCGGTTGCCAACAATCAAGAACGGGCGGATACACTTAGGTTGTTTGAATGTTCGAATGTGTATTTGAGGAAAGCCGGTAAGAAAGGTGTATGGACGGATTTGCCGGATGAGGACCCGCAATGTGTAATTGGTTACATTGAACACAAAAATGGTTCACCATGGCGTGATGCTAAGGGTATCGTTGAGTACATATTTGATACATTTGATATTAAAGATGTGAAATGGAAGCGTGAATCCAAAGATGATATCTGGCACCCGGGCCGTGGAGTGCAGGCGTATAAAGATGATATATTGCTTGCGACTGTCGGTGAAATTTCACCAAAATACACAGAAGCTTTTAAAATTGAATCCAGAGTAGGCACCGCGCAACTGGAACTGCGAAATATCATCAAATTTGCAAAGACTCACAAGTCGTATTTACCGCCATTGCCATTCCCGGAATCAAAACGTGACTTAGCGATAGTTGTTTCGGAAGATGTTGAGTATCGTGATATCGAGTTGGCGGTTTTGCGTGCTGATGAAAAAATTCGTTCAGTCGAGTGGTTTGATACATATCAAGGAAAAGGAGTCGCGGAAGGTAAAAAGTCGGTTGCCATGCATTTGACGATTGGATCACGTGAAAAGACTTTGACTAGTCAGGAGATTGATGGAGTACTTGAGAGCGCGCTTTTAGCCTGTAAAGAGAAGTTTAAAGCTGAATTACGATAAGTTTATTATTGATAACATATTATTATTTTGTTTAAAGAATATGCATGAAAAAATATTAGAGTCCTATGGATATGGTGAAGGACCACTCTTAAATGACGAAGCAGAAAAGAATATTATTGTTGCATTGCAAAGATGTTGGAACTGAAGGATTGGGCACGAAAGAACTACTAGATGTGGTGCGAGGGATGGGTGGTTTTTATGGTGAAGAAGAAGTTGGCAGAAAATTCCCCAGTGAATCCATTTTAGATGTCGATGATATACAAGAAGCATATATACGGCTCGAAAAAGCAGGCGTCATCGAACAGGATAGACAATCAAAAATTTGGAGACTGAAATAGTTATGTAAAAATCGAAGTTTGCAAGACTCAGTTGGGCGTCAATCCACGCTATCGCCGCAGGCGGAACTTTATGTTTTATGTTACCTAAAATTATAGAAATTAATTTACCGGAATATAATTTGGATAAACAACCGGAATATTTGAATTTGGGTAAAAAAGTTGATGCTAAAATTGAGGCAGTTTTACCGGACGGTGATTATGTATATCGTGCCATTGGAGCGAATAATCATCCGAATTTATCGATGGATCAGTTGGTGGAAAAAATAATTGAGCTGGGAACAGATAGATATGATCCGGATCGGAAAGAAGTTTGTTTTGAGGAGTTTTGCATGTATGATCATGATATGCAAGCTGGTTTTTTTAGAATCATAAACAGTAAATTAACTTTAGATGATTCTTATGAGTATCCATCACTTTTTGGCGATACCATCAAAAAATTCTATGAGAATGTTTTGCTTGATAGGGGATATCGAGTGAGAATCGATTTATTGTTAATTTATGATGCGAGCAAACTTGAAAAAGCGGGAAAGATTAATAGAGAAGCTGAAGATTCTCGGCCGGAGTTAGAAGACTGTTTGTATAAATTTAAAGATCCAAAGAATAAAAAAGATGCGTTAGTTGCACTGGTTAAAGTTTTAAGATAAAAAATCGAAGCCATTCAGCTTCGATTATTAAACTCTTTGAAGTTTGCAGTTTGTACTCTTATTCCATCTCCTCCACCTCTTTTTTACCTTTGGCTAATTCGGTGACTTGTTCGTTATCTTTTTGCAGGAGAAGAGCTTGGAACTCGCCAACATGAGTTTTTTCTTCTTTGGCGATGTCGGCGAGCATTTCTTTGAGTTTTGGGTCTTGTGCAAGAGCTGACATCTGTTCGTAGAGATTGATCGCGTCCAGCTCGGCGATGAGGCCGGCTCGGCAGATTTCTTGGTCAATTTGATCGGGGCTTAAGCCCGCGAGTTTCTTGGGGATGTCGCTTAACATAACTTTCTTAAATAATAAATTATAAATAACAAATAATAAAGATTGTTGCTTGTGATAGTATCTTATTCTTACGGATAATGATTTGCAAGCTGGTGTTTGATTTATTCACAGTTTCGGCGTGGGACAAGCGACGTAGGACGTGGGACGTGTTATACTAAAGTAGTATGATTGATTTACAAACTGCGCAAGCTTTCTTTTGGCTCTGTTTTGGAACCGGGTTGTTTATTGTTTTGGTTTTATTAGGCTGGGTGCTATTTGAGGTGGCACGGCTCGTAAGGCAGAGCAATGATGTAGTGCTTCATGTGCGCGATATTGTTGCGGAGATAGAGGAAGATTTTGTAAATTTAAAAGAAAAGTTTGGAACAGCTATCGGGAATGTCGTTGGGATGGCCAAGGGAGCATCTAAAATTACCGGGTTGATTGATGAGTTTAGGCCGGAGCCGAAACGAAAAACTAAAAGAAAGTAATATTTTTGAGTCTATAAAGTCTATCAAGCTGATCAATTTTGGCTTGATGGACTTTATGCTTTATGGACTTGATAGACTGATGCTGGGTGGGTAAGATATTGCAAATTGTTAACAAGTTTTTTGGCAGGCTTTAAGCCGTCAGCCGAAGGCTAACACTATGTCAAACGTCAAAAGTCAAACGTCAAACGAAGAGGTTAAGGTAGAAGAAAAGAAGAAATCACCATTCGTGCACTTGCATGTGCATTCGATGTATTCGCTTTCGGATGCGTTATCGAGCCCAAAGCAAATAGTCGCGAAAGCAAAAAGTTTGGGTTATGACGCGATTGCGTTAACTGATCATAGGAGTTTGTATGGGGCGATTGATTTGTATCAAGCTTGTCTGAAAGAGGGGTTGAAGCCGATTATAGGTGTTGAGGCGGATGTGGCGCTTAATTCTTTGCATGATAAGCGGCCGCGTATCGATGAGGCTACGCATCATATTACATTGCTTGCAGAAAATTTTACGGGCTATCAAAACTTGTTGAAGTTGGTCTCCATCTCTTATTTGGAGGGTTTTTATTATCGGGCGCGTATGGATAAACAGGTATTGCGCGAAAATCATGAGGGATTGATTGCGCTGTCGGGATGTTTGAAGGGAGAGATTCCCAAAGCATGCAATGAAGGAGATTTTGAAAAAGCGCAAAAAGTTTTAGCGGAATATCAAGATATTTTTGGAAAAGATAATTTCTTTTTGGAGCTTGTACATCACCCGGATTCACCGACGCAAATTCATGTTAATCACAATCTAAAAAAACTTGCGGAAATGACCGGTGCACCGCTTGTGGCTACACGTGATGCGCATTATTTGGAGACTGATGATGTTGAAGCACAGGACGCTTTGCAGTGTATACACGCGGGGAAGTTATTATCTGACACGAATAGATTTTCGATAAGGACAATGGATCACTCGCTCACATCGCCCGAGGAAATGGTGAAGGCATTTGCCGATACGCCGGAAGCGATAGAGAATACAAGGAAGATTGCGGATAGGGTAAATGTAAAGATAGAATTGGGTGTAAATTTATTGCCGACTTTTCCGGTGCCCGAAGGGGAGACGGAGATGAGCTATTTACGGAAGCTGGCAATGGAGGGAATCAAAGGGCGGTATGGGGACCCGATACCCGAGGAAGCTTTGCAAAGAGCCGAGTATGAGTTATCCGTGGTCGAAAATATGGGGTTTCCGGGTTACTTTTTGATTGTTAATGATTATGTGGTTTGGGCAAAGCAAAACAATGTGATAGTGGGGCCCGGGCGTGGATCTGCGGCCGGTTCGATTTTGGCTTATGCTTTGCATATTACCAACCTGGATCCTTTAAAATACGGTTTGCTGTTTGAGCGGTTTTTGAATCCCGATCGCATAAGCATGCCGGATGTGGATATGGATTTTGATGATGTTAAACGCAAGGATGTGATTCAGTATGTAACGGAGAAGTATGGTGCGGATAGGGTGGCGGGGATTATTACTTTTGGAACCATGGCGGCCAGAGCCGCGGTAAGAGATGTGGGGAGGGTTTTGGGCTGGAGCTTTCAGGAAGTTGATAGGGTGGCAAAAGTGATTCCGCCTCCGGTGCAGGGCAAGAATATTCCCATCGCACAATCGCGAAAAGAGAACCCGGAGCTTAAGGCTCTCGACCAATCTGATGCCAAGGTGACACAATTGTTGGATTTAGCCTCCAAATTGGAGGGAACGGCCAGGCATGCCAGCCAACATGCTTGCGGAATAGTTATTGCTCCGCGCCCCTTGGAGGAATATGCGCCATTGCAAAAAGCACAGGGCGGTGATGTGGAGCAAGTAATACAATATTCGCTTAAGCCTGCCGAAGAGGTGGGTTTGCTTAAGATGGATTTTTTAGGTTTATCCAATCTTACAATTATCCGTGAAGCACTCGAGATTATCGAAGCGGTTCATAATGATGTGATTGTGATGGATGATATTCCGCTCGAAGATGAGCGTACTTACGAGCTTTTGGGCAGGGCGGAGACTACGGGCGTGTTTCAGTTGGAATCCGATGGTATGAAGCGTTATATCCGCGAGTTAAAGCCGACTTGTATCGATGATATTATCGCCATGGTGGCTTTGTATCGCCCCGGGCCCATGCAATTTATTGATTCGTTTATCGCGCGCAAGCACGGGCGGGAGAAGGTTAAGTATATTCATCCATTAACGGAAAGTGCCCTGGCACAGACTTATGGAATCCCTGTTTATCAGGAGCAAGTGATGCAAGTCTCCAAAGATATGGCAGGTTTTACCGGCGGTGAAGCTGATACTTTGCGTAAAGCCATGGGTAAAAAGATCGCCGAGCTAATGGTTAAAATGCGAACCAAGTTTATCGATGGGTCGGTAAAAAACGGTGTACCGCAAGATAAGGCGGAGCAGGTGTTTACTCAATTTGAAGAATTTGCGGCTTACGGCTTTAATAAATCTCATGCCGCTTGTTATGCGTATATTGCATATCAAACCGCCTATTTGAAGGCGCATTATCCGGAGGCTTTTATGGCCGCACTGCTCAATTCCGATTGCTTGAATTTGGATCGTATCACAATTGAGGTCGAGGAATGCCGCCGGATGGGGATACAAGTTTTAGCTCCGGATGTGAACGAATCTTTTGCCGGTTTTTCGGTGGTTAAAAATACCGTACAACCATCAAAAGAGCGCGAACAAGGAAAAAGAGGTACCGTGCGTTTTGGCTTGTTGGCCATTAAAGGTTTGGGATATGATGTTGTTGAGGAAGTTATCAAAGAACGTAAAGCCAATGGATTGTTTAAAGATATGGCGGATTTTTTGATTAGGATCAAGGGAAAATATATCAACAGAAAGTCGCTGGAATCTTTGATCAGATCGGGAGCATTCGATAGGTTTGGCGACAGGTCGGATTTTTATTACAATATCGAGCGTTTATTGGATTATCACAAACAACATGAAAAAGAGGCGGCGAGCGGGCAGTTTAATTTGTTTGCGGTGGGAGGCGGGGAAGCACCGCAAAATGCTTTGATTTTGGCGCCTTCGCCCAAGCTACAGCAAAAGGATATGTTGGCTTGGGAGAAAGAACTGTTGGGGCTGTATGTTTCCGAGCATCCGTTTAAAGAATATGCCAAGAGAATGGGGGATGCGTTTATACCGCTTGGAAAGTTGGATCAATATAAACAAGAAAAGAAAGTGAGAGTCGCGGGAATAATATCGACCACAAAAAGGATCTATACCAAGAAAAAGAATGAGCCTATGCTTTTTGTTAAGATTGAGGATGGTTATACGGATTGTGAAGTGGTTGTGTTTCCCAGAGTTTTGCAAGAGAGTGAATCGTGCTGGGAGCCGGAGAATATGGTGATGGTGTCCGGCAGGCCATCGGAAGATGGCGGGAAGATGAAGGTGCTGGCGGAGAATGCTTATGTGATTAATGATCAGAATATTGAGCAGATTATCGCTGATGCCAATCAATTTTCATCACCGCAAATTACAAATGATGGTGAACTTGAGGGTGGGATTTGCTCTGCGAACGGTTTAGGCGCTGTTAGTGAGGATTGTGCAAAGCCAATAGAGCAGACGATAGTTGCTTTGAGCGTGGGTGCCACATTGCCCGAGATTGCGATTAGGAGATTGAGACAGATATTTGATGCAAACCCGGGGAATATGAAAGTGGATTTTGTGATTGATGATGTTGGCGGGAAAAGAAAAGTGAGGTCATCCGCTTTAATAAGATTGACACCCGAGGTTACAGAGCAGATAGAGGAAGTGTTGGGGCCGAGGACGGTTAGTTTTTAAGGCACGGGGAAAACTCACCCAACCCTCTCTTAAGATTAAGAGAGGGCTTTTAACTGCTGTCATTTAGATCCCCCTTCTCTTAATCTTAAGAGAATTGGGGGTCGGGGGGATGAGTTTTCCCCGTGCTTGGTGATTCTGAATTTCTTTGCTATAATTAGGTTAATATGGCGATAAAACTTTCACGAGGAATGTCCAGGGGTTCATTTCCACAGCCACCGGCACCAAAGTTATTCCGAAACATTGCGGTTAGCTTTGTTTTGATAACGGTTGCGGTTATTGCGGTGGCATTGTGGACATCTTCAGTTAAAGCAATCGTAACGGTTACCGCCGCAGAAGAGCCGGTAAGTGTTGATGCGGTTATCGATATCGCACCATCACCGCAAACCAACCAAATCCGAGGCAGAGTAGTGGCCGGGTCGTATGTGGAGGCCAAAGAGTATGCCGTAACTCCGGTAGAGATCGATAAAACCGCTCCAAAGACACCCACCAAAACCACCGGAAAGGTCAAAATTGTCAATAATTACTCAAAAGATCAGCCGCTCGTGGCCACAACCAGGCTTTTAACCAAAGATGGCAAACTTTTTAGAATAAACAGAACTGTTACGGTGCCGGTTGGTGGGTCGGTGGAAGTTGAGGCAACATCAGACGCGGTCGGATTGGAATACGAAATAAACGCGGGGCAAAGGTTAACCATCCCGGGTTTGTGGGAGGGGATTCAAGATAAAATTTACGCCGAATCAATAACCGCTTTTTTGGGCGAGGGGCAAGAAACCGGGCCAATCGCTATGGTTACAGCCGATTCCATAGCCAAAGCTCAAGAAGAGCTTTATGCCGTGGCTTTGGAGACCGCAAAAAGGACATTGATTTTGGAAGCCGGCGCCGATCCGAGTTGGGAATCCATATTTATGGTTACCGAGCAAAAAAATCAAAGCAATGCAGCGCCGGGTCAAAAGATGGATATGTTTATGGCGCAGGTACGTGTATCCGTAACCGGAGTTTTCTTTCCTAAAGATGATATAGTGGCACTTGTGAGATCCAAACTGTCCGAAAAATTGCCTGAGGGGTATACGCTATCGGATGTGGATATGGCAAAAATTTCGTTTAAAATCCAGACTACGGATCTAACAACCAACTCCGCGACACTCGCGGTATCGGCAGAGGCAATGAGCCGGCTTACAGAAACAAGCTCGGTTTTTCGCAAGGATGCAATTGTTGGTTTGCCGATGGATGAAGTTATTCGCAAATGGTCGGCTATTGATGGAGTCAAAACGGTTGATATACAATTGCAACCAAGTTGGGTGCATAGATTGCCCAGCATGAAGGATAAAATTACTATAAACGTGCAATAGCTTAGAATAAACTCACCCCAACCCTCTCTTAAGATTAAGAGAGGGCTTTTAACTGCTGTCATTTAGATCCCCCTTCTCTTAATCTTAAGAGAATTGGGGGTCAGGGGGATGAGTTAAACCAACGCTGTTTGACGGATTTTTTTTACTTGGTTATTATGGTCATATCGGCCACCAACCGTCGGTCTTAGTTTTAAGGCCACAACTAAAGATTAAAGAGTGCTTTCCTAAAGCTGATAACAGATAAGCGGAAAGAATGCGGGTGGAACCGCGGTTTGTGTCCGTATCATGCATGGCACACATCGTCCCGACGAGATTTCTGAGTAACAGAGGTCTGGTCGGTTCTTTTATATCTTGATTTTCAGGATTACGAACCGATTACCGTGATTGTTTATAGGGTTATGATGGGCACCGCTAGGTTCGCGTCTTACTTTATAAGTACTTTATTATTTATTATTTGAATTAAGTATGGATATTGAGTTGATGAGGCATGGTGCGGCGCATGTTATGGCCGCAGCTATCCAGAGATTGTTTCCGGAGGCAAAATTCGGTGTGGGTCCCACGGTTGATTTTGGGTTTTATTATGATGTGGAGATAGGGAGGGCGGTGACGCCCGAGGATTTAGCGGCGATACAGGCGGAAATGAAGAAGATTGTAAATGAGAATGAAGCTTTTGTACGCAAAGAGATGAGCATTGATGAAGCAATCAATTTGTTTGAAGGATTGAAACAGCAATTTAAAGTAGAGTTGCTTCGAGATCTGAAAGAGAAAGGGACGACTAAGATTAGTGATGAGGAAGCACAGGATATCGATCCCACTAAGCGGGATGTGGCATCCGTATACACCTTGGGAGGATTTACTGATCTTTGCCGCGGGCCGCACGTGGAATCCGCGATGCAGATTGGGGCTTTTGAACTTAATAAAATCGCGGGTGCTTATTGGAGAGGTAATGAGAATAATCCACAATTGCAGAGAATATATGGTTTATGTTTTACGACGCAAGAGGAATTGGATAATCATAAATTACTGATTCAAGAAGCGGAAAAACGTGATCACCGCAAGTTGGGTCGTGAGTTGGATTTGTTTCATATTGATGAAATGGTTGGCTTGGGTTTGCCTCTTTGGCACCCTAAGGGCGCAATTTTATGGCGGGTCATTGAAGATTTTTGGTATGCGGAACACCTAAAGAACGGATATGAATTGGTGCGTACACCGCACATCGGCAAACAGGCGCTTTGGGAGACATCGGGTCACTGGGGGTTTTATAATGATTCGATGTATCCGCCGCTCGAAGTTGGCAAAAGTTTAAAAGACGAACAGGATGAGAAAGAAGTGGCCGTTTCGGAGCGCTATCTGCTTAAACCCATGAATTGTCCGTTTCACGTTCAGATCTATAAAAATGGAATGCATTCATATCGTGATTTGCCTATGAGATGGGCGGAATGCGGAACCGTTTATCGTTTTGAGAAAAAAGGTGAGTTATCCGGATTGACTCGGGTTAGGGGCTTTACACAAGATGATGCGCATATCATTTGCCGTGCCGATCAGGTTGAGGATGAGTTGAAGAAGGTTGTGGATTTTACTTTGTTTATGTTTAAATCATTCGGTTTTAACATAAATGATGTGCATGTTTATCTTTCGGTCAGAGATCCAAAGGCCACAAAATCCATTGGAAGCGATGAAGGTTGGAAATTCACAGAGGATGTTTTAGAGAAAGTCGCAAACGATAAACATTTGAACATTACCAAAGATATCGGCGGAGCGGCTTTTTATGGACCAAAGCTTGATTTTAAGATTAAAGATTGTTTGGGACGCGAGTGGCAATGCTCGACACTGCAATTTGATTTTAACTTGCCGGAGAGATTTAAGATGACTTATATCAACGCAGAAGGTGCGGAGGAACAGCCGTACATGCTGCACAGAGCGTTGTTTGGGTCGTTTGAGAGGTTTATCGGGCTTTTGATCGAGCATTATGGAGGTGCATTTCCCAGCTGGATTGCGCCGGTGCAAGTTATGATATTGCCTGTTGCGGATAGGCATATTGGGCCGGCTTTGGAGTGTGCGGAAGAGCTGGTTCAAAAAGGTTTTAGAGTGGAGGTGGATCAAGCGTCCGAATCGGTGGGTAAAAAGATACGCAATGCGGAGCTAAAAAAAGCGCCATATATGATTGTGTTCGGCGATAAAGAGATGGCGGGCAACCTCACGATCCGCAAACGCGGGGTAAAGGATCAGTATGGTTTAACCAAAGCCGAATTTGTTGATGCGTTACAAAAAGAGGTCGATGAGCATTTGACCTAGAAAAATGCTGTAGCGACATCCCCATACGGTTGTCGCATACAAGTATTTACCAATATATCAGGTACTCAAAAACCCCGATAAACGGGGTTTTGGTTTATGCGGCTTTTAGCAAATCTTTCGTTGCTTGCTTTAGCGGTTTTGCAATTGCATTAATTTTCTTTTGCGGGATTTTGTCTCGTAGCAGTTTATCAAGCCTGGTGAGTGATTCGTTGGCTGTTTGCAAATCGCCATCGGCCAAAGCTTTGTGGAATTTGCGCAGTTCATTTTTAACAAAATGGTTAAAATCTTTTGGAATAGGTTGTTTTTTATCCAATTCGGCAATGATTTTTTCGGTTATATTGCTGATTTCTTTTTCGGTTATTTTATCGAGCCTATCCGCCACGGTGGCTAATTCGGCGGCTTCACGAGCGATATAGGACTCGTTATCGGTGGCATCACGAACTTCAACTTCCACGCCTTCGTCTTGTACGGCTTTACGAACACTGGGTGTCAGTTCGGTTTCGCTGATCTCGACACTCGGGCCCTGCAGATCCGTCAGTTTGCGGTCGATTTCGGCGACCGAGTCAACCAAAGCTTGTTGAACGCTGATATCCTCATTTTTTTGCGGTGCCAGCTCGCTTAAAGCTTTTAACATCACATAACGAGTAGCCTCGGCGGGTGAGCCTATGCGCAAGCTTTTGATTTTATTGATGCCATGATATTCATCGGAGATTTCGCCACCCGCTTCGAGCATTTCTTTGATGCGCCCTGTGATGTTTTTAATTTCTTCATTTACTGTTTTTCTTGCTTTTACAGAATTGGAATTGATTAGCTTACTTACATTATCCCACTCGGCTTTTGCATTGGGCATGAGTTGTGACGCCCATTCGATAGTATAAGCGGGTTCGGCGATGCGTTCTTGTTTGCGTATGACATTGGCCTCATAAGATCGCGAACTGATGCCCGAGGCTTTTTCGGCCATGCGCGACATTTCTGAACGGGCTCGGTTTTTACCCAGGCCGCGAGTTTCTTTGCGCGGAGATGTACCCATGCCTTCGCCGGTGGATGGATTCATTCCTTCGGGGTAGCCCAGGAGTTTGTTGATTTCATCTATGTTGGCATTGTGTTTACCGGTCGCATCCAGGTCTTTATTTTGGAGGGCTTTATCGCGCAGTGCGGATTGTGTGACGTAATAAATGGGATCCAGGGCTTCGAGTTTTGCTTTTTCGGCCTCATCAAGTGAAGGTGATTTAAGGAGCTCGTTTTTATGATCGTAAATTTCTTGCCAGATTTCGGCTGAGCGTTTTTGACCTAAGATTTCGGCGCTTAATTTTGTATTTTTGGCAAAAGCGTTGACATAATCCAGTGCATCTACAAATCTACCTTTTTCGCCTTGGAGCGAGATGCTGCCTTTTTCTTGAATCATTTTGTTAGCATGATCCCACAAATCAGCGGCATATTTACGACCGGCTTCCCCGCCGCCAAAGGCATCCAGGGAGTTGTTTATACGTATTTGTCTTTCGCCGATTTCATTAATACCTCGTAATGTTGGCGCTTCGCGTTTAGCTTTTTCTTCGGGGATTATGATTTGTTTTTCGTGCCGTATATTTCGAGCGGTTGGCGGAGTGAATTTTGACCGCTTAAGCGTGTCGGCCGTTTCCAAATCAACCGGTTCGGGCGGAATGATGGTAAGGCGTTCGCTTTGAGCTTCTGGGGCTTCCCCATCCCGGATCAATTCGGGAAAATATTCGGTTAATGATGCTTTCAGCCGGTTCAGTTCATCCAATATTTCACTTGCGCGTTTATTGTCGCCTTCAGCTTTTGCAGCCTCGATTTCGAGGTTGTATGATTCACGCAAAGTTTTAACGGAAACCGTATCATCCAAAGCTGCTTCTTCGATGTCGTTTGCATTGTCCAAATCGGCCATGACCGCTTCTTTTTTGGCTTTTTTCCATTCTTTTTCGATGGTTGTCTCCAGATCTTTAATATTTTTTAACAGATCTTCAGCATCTTTCCCGCGAATGGCGCCGAGTTTTTTGCGTTCTTCATTTGTTGGCCGGGTTCCTTCGGTCAAGCTTTTAAGGGCACCCAAAAAGCCGGTTGGCTGCGACAGCAGTATCTCTGCGCGGGCAGGCGACATTTTGTAAGCCCCGGCAAAAGCGGATTTTAACTTGGCCAGTTTTACCCGCAGTTTTTTAATTTGATCCTTACTGCGGAGTTTTTCTTGAGCGTTAAGTTTTGAGGATTCGCGATTATCCATCTGGCTTTCCGTAACGCGTTTGTAAGCTTTTTTACTTGTTTCTTCGGGAGATGATTCTTGGCCGGTGTAGCGTGACAGGGCGGAGATCTCTTTGCGAGCTGAATTTAAACTGTTTTTTACGCCCGTATCTTCCGCCATGTATTCGGCTTCCGTAAGGTCGGGAATCATGGAGTGCAATTCATCCCAAATTTGTTTGAGTTCGGTTTTTAATTCAATCTGTTCCGCTGTGGGCGGCCCGGATTGTTTTTGCGACAGAAGCGCCAATTCATACTTGGAGCGTTGAATCTCGTATTTATCAATCAGTTTACCGGCGTGGCGGCGCAAGCCCAAAGCTTGCTCATCTTCCGGTGAGCGGACTTTTTCGTTGGTTTGCGGCCGGGATTCCGATATTTCAGGAGCTTCCGTTGGTGATAATGACTCGTATTTTTTGGGCATACTGTTAAAATTTATTCAAATAATTTCTTTTATACAAAATGTACACAAACACTATATATAATGTTTATAAAATATTAGTTTGAAATTGGGGATAATAAATGCTTTTAATACAGTCATTGTACCACAAAAAGCTCCGCAATGTTGCGGAGCTTGTTTGATTGGTGTGGATATTTAAGCTTTGACGATTTTTTCGAAAACAGCCGGGTATTTATCGGCGATTTGGGATAATACCAAGCGATTCATCTCGATATTCTTTTTCTTGATTTGGCCGATGAGTTTACTGTATGTGGTATCAAGTTTTCTGGCGGCGGCGTTGATGCGGATATTCTGCAAACCGCGGTTGGTGCGCTTTTTAAGTTTACGGCTCGTAAAAGCATGCAGACCGGCTTTGGTGGCCGCTACTTTGGCTTGGGTGAGTTTGGATTTTCGACCCCACATCATTCCTTTGGTGCGGGCTAAAATGTTTTTGCGTCGTTTAATGTGGTGTACTCCACGTTTTACTCTGGGCATACTTTTTTAAGCTAATAGCTGATAGCAGATAGCTAATAGCGGATGGCAAATAGAAGGTTATCGGCTATCAGCTAACGGCTGATATTTGAAATTAATTATCGGTTGGTTTGTGCGAGGTTTTTAACTGTTTTCTCGAATTTTTTGGAAATTTCGAGGTCGCTGCGTTTGTTGCGAGTGGCATTGCCGGTATCGCGGCTGTTAAAATGATCCTGGCCTCCGGCTCGTTTAATGAGCTTGCCGGTTTTGGTAACGCGGATGCGTTTGCTGATCATTTTGTGGGTCTTCATTTTGCCGGGCATACTTCTTTTAATTAGCCGATAGCTGATAGCTGATAGCTGATGGCCGTAGGCTGATGGTGTTATGAATTAACAAATTATATTGAGTATTTTGTATCTGGTATCTTGTATTTGGCAGTTCTTAGCTGCTAGATACAAGATATCAGATACTAGATACCGGTTGGTTGGGTTATGATTTTCTTCCGATTATGGCCGAGACGTTGCCGCCTTGGCGTTTTGCGGGTTGTTCTATAAACAGTTCGTAATGTTCCGCTATGGCATTCATGAACTCTTGGATTTTTTGCACCGCTATATCGCCATGAGCTTTTTCGCGGCCGCGAAGGATTATTTCGATCTTCAGTTTTTGGCCTTCTTCCAAGAATTTGAGAGCTTGCTTTTTGCGGATTTCCAAGTCGCCTGAGCCGATTTTAACGGAGAGGCGAATACCTTTAACTTCCACTTTTTTGGCATGCACTTTTTGCTGCTTCATCTCTTTTTCTTTTTGATATTTGAATGCGCCATAGTCCAAAAGCTTACATACGGGGGGTTCGGCTTTTGGAGAAACCTCTACAAGATCAAGGCCGCGCTCTTCTGCCAACGCAAGTGCATCTTTCGTTGACATAACACCGCGTGCAACGCCTTCATCATCTATAACACGAACTTCCGGTACTCTGATCCTTTGATTGTACCGGTATTTTACTTGGTCGAATTGGTGCGTCATTCGATGACGCTTGTAGTGGATACGCATTTCAAATATAGCTTTTAGCTGCTAGCTACTAGCCGCCAGCTGTTAGTTTGGTGACTAGTAGCTAGAGGCTAGAAGCTAGAGGCTTGATTGGTTTGGTGGAGATGAGGGGAGTTGCACCCCTGTCCGGAGACGCACCGCTTATTCATCGTTACAGGTTTGGCTTGCTCATATATACAGCAATTGCACAGAGCAAGCGAGTAGCAATGGCTGTTGATACATGCCTTTTTGTGAATAAACCTGTATCAGGGTTTAATCCTTAGCCCGAAATATGTCGATCGGGCCACAGCATCGGGCTTGCCATGGGGATCGCGGTTGTCTTAAGCGAGAACCGGTACGGCTTGCGGCGCGCGCATCGCGTTAGCGATGGCGGCTTTAGCCTTTTCTACGATGTTGGCAATTATCGTTTTTGATATAGTTTAACGAGTTGTATCGGCTCGGCCTGCAAAATAAGTTGTAACGCACCGTCGAAGCTCGGCATCCCCGGAATTTAGTAGAAAGTCCGTCAAGTCTATCAAGTCTATCAAGCGGGCTTGATGGACTTTTGACTTTTAGCTTGATGGACTCAGTTAATAATCATGATCACGGAGGATTCTTTGAACATCGCGATTTATGTCGCGTTCTTTGATTTTTTGTTTTTTTTCAAAGGTCTTCTTGCCTCGCGCCAGCCAAAGTTCGAGCTTTATGCGATTACCGCGAGTATATAGGGAAACGGGTACGGCTGTCAAGCCTTTTTCGCTTAATTTACCTATTAATTGCCGAATTTCTTTTTGGTGCAAAATGAGCTTTCTGGTGCGGGCCGGGTCGTAATCTTCGAGGTTTGAGGCGCGTTTGTAGGGTGCCACATTGGCGCCAATCAGCCATAATTCACCTTTGTTTACAATAATATGACCAGTATCTATCTTGGCTCCACCCGCTCTTATGGATTTGACTTCTTGCCCGGTTAACACCAAGCCCGCCTCGAAAGATTCCAAGCGTTCGTAATCGAATCCGGCTTTGCGATTTACGGCTAAAGTTGGCATGGCTAACAGTTTAAAGTAAAAGGCCAAAAGTATAAAGGGCGGGGTGGTTTATATCAATTATGGTTCAGAAGATTGTGCTATAATGGCCATATGCAGAAAATACAGATTAATGTAACGGTAACCACATTACTAAAAATATTAGCTGTTGTGGTGGGTGTATTTTTAATAGTTGAGGCATGGCAAGTTCTGTTTATTATTATAGCGGCGATTTTTTTGGCCTCTTTAATACAGCCCGTGGCCGATTGGGCGCATCAATATCACATTCCCAGAGGCGTGACGGTTATTATTTCTTATATACTGGGTCTCGGCTTGTTGGCATTAACCATTACACTCATGGTGCCAACGCTTATCGATCAGGCTCTTAACATTGGTCCGATTTTTGGCGCCCGATGGGAATCGTTGCAAGATGTGATTGTTGGAGTTCAAGGTGTGGCCGTTAAATATGATCTGTTGCCCGAGAGCGGGTTTGCTTCCATACAAACGCAAGCCGCAGAGGCGGTAACACGATTATTGCGGACTCTGACCGGCATTTTTGGAGGCATTGCGGCTTTTGTGATAGTTTTGGTAATAACTTTTTATTTGGTGGCGCAAGAGGATAAAGCAAAAACTTTGGTAAATGATTGGGTGGTTAAACATCATCAAAAATTTGTTTTGCGGTTAATTGATGAATTGCAAGCGCAAATGAGCAGGTGGTTTGCGGGTCAGGCCACCTTGAGTATCATAATCGGGCTTTTGGTATATTTGGTGCTGTCGATACTTGGGATACAAGGAGCTTTGGTTTTTGCCTTGTTTGCGGGCTTGCTCGAGTTTATACCATATCTCGGCCCCATATTAAGCAGTATACCGATAGTATTTGTTGCTTTTACACAATCTCCTTTGCTCGGCGTATTAACATTGGCCGCTTTGGTTGTGGTTCAGCAATTGGAAAATCATGTAATAGTGCCAAAAGTTATGCAAAAAGCGGTTGGGTTGAATCCGCTCATCAGTATTATCTCGATGTTGGTTGGCGCAAAGTTGTTCGGAGTTGCCGGGGCATTGCTGGCCATACCTTTTGCCACAGCGCTTATGGTGGCGGTAAAAGAGGTTAGAACTTATGTGGGGAATGGGTGATTGACTAAGAATTAAATTGTAAAGAAAAAGTTTTTATGAATGAGCCCATGCCTCAAAAACCTTTAGAGCCATCCGGCACTTTGCCGGCAGTCGGACTAGACGAAAGCTTGCCACAAACGACCAAGCCGGAAGTTGAGGTGCCGGCCGTTCCGGTGGATGCGCCGATTGCGCTACCGCCCATACCGCCTTTGCCCGAGGGGACTTTGCCGCCGCGCACACAGACGGAGTCTGTTCCGATTGTTCCGCTTCCGGCTCCGATAATAAAAGAAGAAAAAGAAGTTACCAAGAAACGCAGAATAATTTGGGGAGATATTTTCAGTTGTTGGGTATTGGGGGTTGGTTTTTTGTTGATGTTGCTTACGCTCGCACTTTTCGTATTGGCGAAATCCGGAATTGTGCATGTGCCTTATTTAAGTGACTGGTTGTACCACCCGCCCGTGCCGCCGCATTATGTGGTGGCTAAAAGCATGAGTTGGAGTGATTTTAACAAAACAGTTTCGGGGAGGTTGGCGGAACAAGGTTTGGATTCGGAGCCGCCTTTGGTTTTGCAATTGAGCGAACAAGAATTCACCGGGTTGTTGCAGGGTGTGGTGGAAAACGGTTTGAGAAGCGGCGAGTATAAAGCCGAGATAGCTCAAGTTATATTTACCCCCAAAGCCATCCAACTGTATTTTTATTTGACTTGGAATGATTACTTTACTTTTGAAATCTTGACACATTTGGTGCCGGTCGTGGAGAATGATGGAACATTGCGTTTGGAGGTTATTGATGCCAGATTCGGTGATTTGCCATTACCTGGCTCGTGGGTTATCAACCTGATCGGTTATTTCTTTGCGCGAGATGTTGGAGTTTGGCAAATTATTTTATCCAATGGATATGGAATCCAATCCGCGGTTTTATCCAATGCCAACATAGAATTGTTAATCGGGCCGGTTAACGCTAAATGATTTTTTTCTACCGCTTGATGCCGTTTTGCGGTGCAATAACAGTTGCCATGGTTTTGTGGTTGCAGATACGGTATCCGTTTCAATATCCATGGATTGCATTATTGGGGCCGCTCGCGGTTGCCGTGATTTCGATTTTTATGGCAAAAGGAAGGGTGCGGTTTTTTGATTTTTTGGAAAAGATGTTGCCTACGTATATTTTTCTGGCGGCATTGGTGTTTGCACTGTTACTTTCGGAAGGAGCCGCGGAGAGGTGGGTAATTATCGTACTCGGCACTTTGGCATCTTACTTTTCGCTTGAGCTGCTTTTTTTATTGGCTTTTACTCCGCCCAGATATCCGGTTCACGGTTTGTCGCGCGTTAATATCGCTTATGTGCCGTTTATACTTTTTTATGCAACGGCAACATCGGTTGGGCTGATGACATTTATCCATATCTCTTTTTGGATTCATGTGGCGCTTATGGCGATTTTGGGTTTGGTATTGTTTCGAACAACCGGGCATCCCGAGGCCACGCGCGAACAAAATCGCAGGTGGATGCTGATTGGTATGATTGTGGGTTTACATTTGGGTTTTATGGGCGCCATGCTGCCGCTCACCATGTATGCGCAAGGTGCAATAGCCATGCTGATGTTTTCGATTTTATTAAGGTTGAGGAGATACTTGTACCACCCATTACCGGGGAAAAAGCAGGCATGGCTTGAGGGTGTTGCGGCGGCGATTTTACTGGTCGTTATTTTATCGACCACCAGGTGGCTTTGATCCGTCAATCACCAAGTTTGTAATCCGGCAAAATCACATCAGGCGAGTATCCAAGCCGTTTTTAGGGCTATTTAAAAAAGAGGTGATTTATGTTATAGTTGACGCATTCTATGAATTTAAATTCCAAAAAAATCGCTTGGGGGTTGTTGATTGCGTTTGGCGTAATGTTGGTTTCGGTTGTGAGCGGGTCTTTATCGGGTTGGATTGTTGCCAAAGAAGTAGCCAAAGAAACGATTAACAGCCAAAGCGGGTTTGTTTTGCCGTATGCCTCGGGTACGGTCATGGGGGCGACGAATACCAATTTGGGCGCGGATACATCTTCAACAATTCGTTTGGTTCCGCTCTCCATGCTGGATGCGAATCCGCGATTGGTGCCCGAGTCGGTTTTAGACAGGCAATCTCCGGTGGGGCTTTTGTATGCCAGGCAAAAGAAAGCCGCAACAATGTTATTGGATGAAGAAGTTGTTTCGCGCGTTGTGGCCATGACTTCCGATGGTTGGTTTGCGGCGCCGTATGATGCCGTAAAAACATCCATGGCTTTGGATTGGTACATTTGGCATAATACGAAAGTTTATAAAGTTGAGAAAAAGGTTTACGACAGCGCAACCGGAGTGGTTTTTTTGAAAGTTGATGCCGCGCATCTTTCGGTGGCTTCTTTTGCCACGCCGCAATCGAATCGAACAGGTGTAGCGGTTTGGCTTGAGGTGGGGCCCATGCAGTTTGTACCATCCGCCATAGCCGCAATGCGCGTTTCGATTTACGGTGAGGCAAGATTAAGCGATTTGTTATTCAGGCGCATGGTTGCGGTGGGAGCAATAGAAGACGGCGAAACCGGCGCGCCGGTTTGGGACACCAACGGGTCTTTGGTGGGCTTAATAGAATCAGGAGAAGGCAACAGATTAAAAATCATACCCGGCTCGGTTATCTCGGGTTCGTTGCAAAGTTTAATATCCAAGCAAACCATAGAACACGCCACCTTGGGAGTCCGCGCCATACCCACCTCGCTTGTCAGGTCGCTGGATGAAAATTTATCTTTGCCCGAAAGAGGCGCATGGGTGCATTCCACAAATCAAAATTTACCCGCGGTTTTACCGGGAGGTGCAGCTTTTACGGCCGGAGTTAAAGATGGCGACGTGATTTTGCAAATAGATCGTGATATAATAGACGAAGGTATTGACCTTGGGGATATTGTTTTGCAATTTGTTCCCGGCGCAAAAGTTACATTACGGATTTTGCGCGATGGCGAAGAGTTGGAGATACCGGTAACACTCGGAACTCAAATTACGAGTAAGGAACTTTAAACGAAGCAGATAGCCGATAGCAGATAGCCGATAGCAGGCTACAAGTTACCGGCTTTCGGCTATGAGCTAATGAGATGCCCAGCATAAATTTATTTCAATTGTACATTCGCGGTTGGCGGCTGATAGTGATTCTAGCGTCGCTGGGTTTTGTATTGGCTTTGGTTTTTTCGTTGGTGCAAACCAAAAAATATTCTTCGCAAATCAGATTATTGATTACCCAAACCAATGTTACGGGCGTGGATCCTTACACGGCAATTAAATCCACGGAGCGGATTGGGCAGAATCTTTCGGAATTGGTTTTTTCGTCCACGTTTTTTAACGGGGTGATAAACGAGGGCGGTGTGGACGCCAATTATTTTACATTGAACGATGAGATAGATAAACGAAAAGAGTGGGCGGAAACAGTGAGCGTTGGGGTAACTCCGGGCACGGGTGTAATGTATGTGACGGTATTTCACCCCGATCGAGCGCAAGCCACGGCCATTGCCATAGCCGTTGCCAGCCAATTGGCCGAGCAAGCGCCAAACTTTTTTGGCTATTCCGTGCGCGTGCAAATAATCGATGACCCTTTACCAAGCCGTTTTTACGCCAAACCCGATTTTATTTCCAACATGGGTTTTGGGCTAATATTGGGCTTTTTGATCGGGTCGGCGTGGGTTTTGGCTAGAGTAAGGCAAATTCGCTAGGGCGAATTTAAATAACAAATAATAAATAATAAATAATAAAGATCGAGTATTGCTCGGTTTTTATGTTTTTTGGTATTTTGCTGCATGTTTTATGTCAGATGTTTGACAATAGATAGGGTTAGATTTTTTTGCTAAATTAACTTAAAAATAAGTCGATTCAAAAATATACAAAAATAGCTCAAAAATTTCAATCCTGGCAATCATTTAAAATTCTGATTAATCAAGGTTGCCCCTTGACATTTTGGCTTATTTGTGATATAGTCATTCATTAATAACTTCTGTAAGGTCTGAGTGAAATCGATGAATATCGATGAATCGAAGACGAAATGTGTGTGGTTTTTAAGTCGTTTCATGGGCGGTGGGATGTCTTCCTCCTCAGCTCATCATCCATGGGACGGTTTAAACATCACACTACTAATAGCCTCTAGCTTCTAGCTACTAGCTACTGGTGATGATGCTGAACCTTAAATTTTGAACTACTAAAGGAACAAGTCTCTCTTTAGCAAAGAGAGATTTAGAGTGATTTCCGAAACGCAACGAAGCCCCACGAGGGCGCTAACAAAAAAGGCGCCTCATGTGAGGCAAAAGGAGATGATCATGAAGAGTTTTTGGACAATGATTTTGGTTGCGATGATCGGTCTTTCTTACTCTTTCTCGGCAAAGGCTACTCCTGCTGAGGAAGCGAAGCCCGCGGGTGACAGCGCGACGACTGCGGTCTCGACAGACCCGGCCACGCACAACGACCGTGACAAGATGCTCACGTGCGAAGACGCGGCCAAGTGCGCCGAAGCGGCACGGAAGGCGGTCGTCAAGTCGGCGCGGTGGGTGGAATGTATCATTCCGCCCGAAGTGAAGATCTTGAGCGAGAACGGGACATACGTCACGCAAAAGTCTCCGCCGCCTACGTGGCAGATGAACCAAGAGTGTGTGTGCCCAGAGGGATATTCACGTTCCAAGTCGTATCGCCTTCGCTCCAAGTCCGAAAAAGACGGGAAGGTCTACGAGCAGTGGGATGTGGCTGGAGTCTGCCTGCCCTTGGCCGTGGAGCCCAACGCTGAGGTGATCGCGGATGGCTTGAACTATCTGCGGACATTCATCTCGCGTGTGGAGCTCATGGCGCTGAATACCGACAAGGAAGTGGCGGGGATCAAGGTCACGCTCGGTGGTCACACCGAGATGATCGAGTACAACCGCCAGGAGATCGCGAAGTTGCGTGCTGATGTGGACAACCTAAAGGTGTTCATGGAAGGCGCGTGCTCCGCTCCCAATCTTCCCGCCAACTGGAAGGCCTTGTGCGACAAGGTCGACGAGTTGGATCGTCAAGCGTATGAGCGCCAGATCTTCCGTCTCGGTGCCGCGGGTACTTACTCGCGATATCCCGGGCGGAACTACTTCGGCGTCGCGCTCGAAGGCGGCTGGATGACCCCGCGCATGAGCCCCGAGAGCCCGCTTCGGCTGGAACTCGGTGGACGCCTCGGCGTTGGCAGTGCCGAGAACATGACGGAGGGTGGCGATGCCGCTCTCTCGCTCGAAGGCACGGTCTACGCAGGGCCGGTCTTCGACCTCGATCAGAAGGGGCAATACAAGCTCCACGTTCGAGGAATGGGCCAGCAGTTGCTTCTCATGGACGGGTTCAAGGCGCAAGGGCGCAGATACGGCGCAGAAATGGCCGTTTCGATCTGCCCGTTCGCAGAAGCCCGCTCGCAGAGCAGCTTCTGTATCGTGCCTCATCTGAACGTGACCCATGGACGGTCAACGTTCCAGATGCCGGAAACGGAAAGCATCCCCGCTTACAACCGCGGGGAATCGAATGTGACCATGGGAGCCGGTATCGGCATCCTTGGTCAGTTCTAGTAGTTCAACATCTCACAGCATCCCCGCTGTGAGTCTATCGGGTGGGTTCGTTCTGAATCCACCCCTTCTTCCCGAGAAACAATCTCTCAATCCAGCATTCGCTGGATGTCCCTCTTTACATAAAGAGGGTACTGCGAGGAGATGGTTGATCGGGCTGGGAGACCAGTCGTTTGAATAAACAAAAAAGGAAAACCGCGGCTTAAAAAACCGCACGGACATCGAAAAGTTAAGAAAGGAAGAATCTCATGAAGGTCTCGAATTGTGTCGCGATGTGTGCTTTGGTTGCTTTCAGCGCTTTCTCATTCGGTTGCGTCGAAGATTCGACGACACCGCTGTCGCTTTCGAGCGGCAGTGCGGGTGAAGCCGGTAGCGGCGGATCCGCGGGTGAAGCCGGTAGCGGCGGAACGGCCGGTACGGGTGGCACGGGAGGCGAAAGCCCCGAGTGCGAGCCCGATGGAATCGACCGCGACTGTGAGTGCCCTGATGGAACCGATGGCACGCAGGAGTGCGAGGATGGTGAGTTCGGCGAATGTGAATGTCAGTACTATCCCGACGTGGATGATGACGGACACGGCGACGAAGGAGCCGACCCTGTGACCGATACCGACGTGCCCGATGGGCATGTTGGTAGCGGCGATGATTGCGACGACGATGACGAGGATGTCTATCCCGGAGCACCTGAAGAGTGCGACGGGAAAGATAACGACTGCGACGGTCACGTCGATGAGGGCTGTGTCGATGACGAAGTCTGTAACAACAACACAGACGACGACAACGACGGCCTCGTGGACTGCGCCGATCCGGATTGCGCCAACGACGCCAACTGCGGTGGGGAAGAATATACCCACTGGCACGACGGCGACGGGGACGGGTACACCGATGGTGCCAGCGTTACGGATGAAAATCCGAATGCGCCCAGCGGGTACACGAACGATCCCGAGCAGGGAATCGACTGTAATGATGATGACCATCAGGTCAATCCCGGCATGAACGAGCTCTGCGGTGACGGGAAGGACAATAACTGCAACGGCGTGAAGGACGAAGGTTGTTTGACCGACGAAGTCTGCAATAACAACGCAGACGACGATGGTGACAATCTCGTGGATTGCGCCGACCCGGACTGTGCGAATGACGCCAACTGCGGTGGTGATGAATACACCCACTACCGCGACGGCGACGGCGACGGGTACACGAAGCTTGGAGAGTTCATTACGGATTCCAATCCGAATGCACCCTCCGGTTACACGAATACTCAGAGTGCCAAGCCCGATTGCGACGACACGCGAGCGTCGGTTCACCCCAACGCGAGCGAAGTCTGCAACAACGGCATCGACGACGACTGCGATGGTCAGATCGATGAAGGTTGCGTTACCGACGAAGTCTGCAATAACAACGCAGATGACGACGGCGACGGCCTCGTGGATTGCGCCGACCCGGAGTGCGCGAACGCAAGCAATTGCGTTAGCGTTTGCACCGATGGCGCCAGTCAGTCGTGCACTTGCACGGGTGGAGCCACCGGAACGCAGACCTGTATCGACGGTGATTGGACAGTGTGCGTTTGCGGCGGTGGAATGGTCACCTTGAAGTATGAGGTGGATTGTTCCGCGCAGTCGTGGACGCTTTCTCCGCAGCCCGAGGGTTCGTGGGCAGGCCGTGCCTATGGACCGCTAACCGGATGCACAAGCACCGGTACAAGGAAGACTGCTTGCACATTCAACATCCCCGCGCCCGATTACCCCACTTTCGTGGGACAGGGTTTCGTGGGATTCGGGCGCTACGCGGGTGATGGTTCGGGCAACTCGCCCGCGCCTTGCGTGACGCCGGCGCAGGTGGAGGCAATGCAGGGGACTTCGATCACCTTGCTTTGCACGGTCCGCCTGTGGAAGGACGGTTCGCCGATGAGCCAGCGCTGGGAATCGAACGGGGTCATGAAGCCCAGTGGAACCCAAAGCTGTGCGGACTCGGGGCCTTTCCCTTACTACAACAGCCGCCCGCTCGTGCAGACCATGAGCGGTGACATGGTCACCGTGCCTCTGACCCAGGAGCAAATGCTGGGTGCACGGTTCGAGGTCATTGGCCACACCTTCTACTGGTTGGGCGGAAGTTCGCTCGAAGCCGGTTGGAGGAGTCTCGAGACTCTCGAGCCCAATGACATCATCTGGCTCGGAAGCCGCAACACGCAAGTGAAGCGGTACTTCCCGAGTCTCTTCTCGGCCGAGTAATTCGGTTCGAGTCTGATTGTTCTTTGTTATGTCGTACCCCCTTTGGCACTTGCCGGAGGGGGTCTTTTTTTTACCCGGATTTACAGGATTAAGAGGATTAGCAGGATTGTTTATCTTGATTAACAGGATTACAAACCGATTTATCAGGATTGATATGAAGTGTATTTGTGTTTGTTTAGCAAAATCCCCCAATTTAACGCTATGCGTTAAATGTCCCCCTTTGACAAGGGGGCGTTTGCGGGCTTGACAAAAGCGGGAAAATTTGCCTAAATGAGGCTACGAACCCGTACTTTTCTCCAAAAAGGAGTTTCAAAAATGACACGGACTTTCACAATCATTTCGACATTGGTATTTACACTACTGTGTTCAGCGGCGGCGCAAGCGGAGCCGGTGGCAAACAATACCGCGCTTGGGCAGTGCGTTGCTGATTGCGAAGCACAGCTTAAGCTGATTTGCTTCGATGAATCGAATCGCGACATCACTGTGATGTGCAGTGCGGTAAATTCGTGCAAAGATTTGAGCGCCGGTGATAAGGCGGCGGCTTCGGCGCTATTTGGCGCCTGCTACCAGGGCACAATCAACAACTGCCCTGCCAATTGCCCGCCCGGCGGGGGAACGGCAACAGTGCCGCCAACGCAAAACGGCCCGCCCAAACAAGCGCGCAGAGCGCCTCCTCCCAAAAAGGATGCTTGCAAAGCGGCCGGCGGTTTTTACCTCACCGAGCCGGGTGGAACAGAGAAGTTCTGCTACACGCATCAATCGATGTACGAGCATCTGCGGGCTGTAGAGGATCGTTTGGCGGAGCTCGAGCGCAAGGCGAAAAGCCATGTGGAACAGGGCGAGCCCGTGCCGTTCGATCTGCAGCGCGATTACGAGAGCGAGAAACAATTGCTCATGGAAATCGATAGAAGCCTCGTGGACATGAACGATCAGTTGCGTGCCATGAGCAACCGCCTCATCGATTATGCAAATCACTTCAATCAGCGGATCAGCGCACTCGAAGGGCGGATGGACCAGGTGGAGTCTATGGCCAGCGCCACAATGGGCGAGGTCAAGACTTTGCGTGATGAAAAATCCGCGGGCATCGCACCCGCACTGGTTGGCTGGAGCATCAACCCCTACTTCACGGTGCAGGCATTCGACTTGTATGGTGAAGCCCAGTACGCGGGCGGTTTGGAACTTGGGCTTTACCCCTCGCTTTCCACAAACGGCCGGCATCGAGTTGCACTCAATTTGGGCTTTGGCAAAGCGGCCAACTACTTCGAGAAGAGCATGGTGCAACACCATCTCTTTGGCGGCTACGGCTACTTTGCGGAAGCGGGCAGCCTGGCCGTTGGACTCGGGGTAAACCGTTACAGCCTCACCAATGTTCAGCAAGGCCGGCTTTTCTGGATTGGCCCTGAAGTGGAAGGCAAGTTGAACATTGCGGATCTTGGCGCGGATCAAGACCCGGTCCACGGCTCATACCTTTTCCTCTCCGGCCGGGTTGGCGCTGGCTACCGCTACGGCAGGCACGGAATCTTGGATCCCAAGTACGAACCGGTGACAGGGCGCTTCGACATGCCCTTCACCTTAGGAATTGGAATCCAAAACGTTCCTTTTCTGTGAGATAATCTCTATGAACCCCCTCTAGTCAAAGAGGGGGCTTTTTTATTTCTGCATTGGTTTTCGTAGGGGCGCATCCTTGTGATCGCCCGTTCTGTATCTAAAGCTATAAAGTTCCGTCTTTTGCGATAGAATGGACGAATACCCCACCGCGTCATTCGATTACGAGGGGCATCGCAAGTTACACTCCTACGAAATCAGGGTGATATGATGATTATCGTTTTGATACGGGTGTGATAAGCTCGGGGATGTATGGATTTATCTGATGTTATGGGGCATGAACCCGTGAAAAAGATGATGGTGAAATGGATTGAAGCGCCGGCTTTTGCGTACTTGTTTAGCGGACCGGCTCATATAGGAAAAACATTTTTAGCCGAGAAGTTTGTTAGGGCGCTTGCAGATCATGATGTGAATAAGCCGCTCGAAGTGCATCCGGATATTATTGTGTTTTTACCGGAAGAGGGAAAAAAAGAAGTTTCCGTGAAATCGGTGAGAGCAGCGCGAGCCAGGTTGTACGAAAAGCCACAAGTGGCGAGCCGGATGGTCGTGTATATGCCCAGAATGGACTGGTTGAATCAAGAGGGTTTTAATGCGCTTTTAAAAGTCATCGAAGAACCACCGGCCGGGGCCGTGTTTGTTGGCGTGGCGGAGCAGTTATCTGCGATACCCGGCACAATATTAAGCCGGATGGTACAGGTGCCGCTTAAAATTGTTTCGCAGAGCGAGATTGTGACCGGTCTTAAGGCACGGGGAAAATCCGATACGGATGCCAGGAGTTTGGCGGAGTTTTCGCGAGGCAAGCCCGGATTAACGCTTTTTGCTCATGATGTTTTAGCGCCGTACCGCAAGCTTACTGATGAGTTTGTATTGGCCAACAGCTTGGGAGCGAGATTGGCGGCTATCGACACCATAAGGCAAAGAGTTGAATCGGAAGAGGAGCCCCGCGAGGCATGGGCTAACGCACTATCGGCTTGCATGGATGCGATTCGGGTTAATTTGCCAGGCAATCAAAAAAGAGCGTTGATTTTAGGGCAGGGTGTGATAGATGCGCTTTCGGCGCTAAATGGGCCCATTTCGCCAAGGGTCTTGTTGGAGGCGGCGGCTGTGCTTGCCGAACAAGGTCAACTTAATTTGCCTTCGCATCTTCCACGAGCTTATCCGTTGTCACTTTGTAATGATGAGTAGCCAATAACCAATAATCAAGCTCCAATCATCAATAAATAACCAATAACCAAGCTCCAATCATCAAATAAATAGCGGGTAAACAAGCTCTAAAAAATTAATTGGTTATTATGTTATTGAATTATTGATTATTTATTGGTAATTGTTTTGTTGGTTATTGGTTATTACTGTATAATAGCGATATATGAATAAAAATTTCTCTAAAAGAATAATTTGGGGGCTGGGTTTGGTTTTGGCTTTGCCGCTTATGGGGCAAGGTTGTTTTGGCGGAACGTCCAAAACGGCTTCTCCCACAGGCCCGGATTTGGGTGTTTGGAAAACTTCGGATAGGGGGCTGACTTGGGTGCATAAAAAAGCATTTGTCTCGGGGCCAACTCTAACCGCCGCCGCTGCCGATTTTTCAGTGCAATCAATAACCGTCGATCCGCAAGATAGGTTGGCTGTGTATTTGGGTACGCAAGAAAACGGTTTGGTTTATTCTTATGATGGCGGGGATTCTTGGAGTTCCTTTACGGCACTTGAGGCGACAAATGTTAAAGATGTGGCTGTTGATTCCAAAAATATGTGCACATTGTATGCCATAAGCGCAAACAAAATATATAAAACCGATACATGTGGAAGAGATTGGGAAGTAGCGTTTTTTGATCCGCGAACTGATGTTTCTTTTACGCGAATTTTAGTTGATTGGTTTAATCCAACTTTGGTTTATGCGGGTACCTCGGATGGAGATGTGTTTAAATCCACGGATGAAGGAGAGTCTTGGACTGTGGTTAAGCGCGTAAACGCAAGTGTTTCATCCCTTGTGCTTAGCCCGCATGATTCACGCTTGATTTACGCGGGTACGGATGGCGATGGAATTTGGAAAAGTTTGGATGGAGGAATCACTTGGATACAAATTCGCAAAGAGTTTGGCGATATCGGAAATGCACGGCGGGTTATAAGGGTTGTGCCCGATCCATCGGATCCGAATTTGATTTATTTGGTGCACCGCGATGGCATCGCCAAATCACCCGATCAAGGCGCTACATGGGAGGCTTTGGCGCTCGTGACTGATATCGGTGAAAATAAAGTGTCGGATTTGGCCGTTGACCCCAATGATCCTAAACAAATAGTATATACCGGGCCTACGGCGCTTGTTTTTACCAAAGATGCCGGCGCCACCTGGGAGGTTAAAAAATTGCCGACCGCCAATCATGGTTCGGTTTTGCTTATAGATCCAACTGACGGAAACAATGTTTACTTGGGGGTATTACCGGCTAAAAGAAAGAAATAAACTTGCGAGTCCGTCAAGCAAGAAGTCTTTAAAGTCCGTCAAGCTATAGATGGGGGAGTTTTTATTGACTAAAACGTCAAATTAATGCAAAATAGGGTTAAATTATATGTCGAATTATATACAAGAGGCGGAACAAGGATTTGAGCAAGCCATTGCCCATTTCTCGAAAGAACTTAAAAATCTTCGTACAAATCGTGCTACGGCCGAGTTAGTCGAGGATATTCGCGTCGAGGCTTACGGTCAGAATATGGATTTAAAAGGTGTGGCTTCGATTACCATACCCGATGCACGAACCATACAAATTGAGCCTTGGGATAAGAATTTGGTTAAGGAAATTGAAAAGGCTTTGATGGGATCGGGTTTGGGAATTACGCCTAAAGTTGCAGGTACCGTGATTCATCTGAATTTACCATCGATGACCGAAGAAAATCGTAAAGAATTGGTAAAACTCATCAATCAAAAAGCGGAACAATCAAGAATAACAATACGCAGTTTACGCGAAGAGGTTAGGGATCAAATATTGAAAGATGAAAAATCCAAAACGATTACCGAGGACGAAAAATATGCGGCACAAGAAAAATTGGATGAGGTTGTTGGCAAGTACAATAAAAAAATAGAAGAAATGGTCGCCGAGAAAGAAAAAGATGTGATGACGATTTAACTACCTCAGTCCGTCAAGCTTAAAGTCTTTCATGTCCATCAAGCTTGCTTTAAGGACTTGACGGACTTTATGGACTTTAAGCTAAAAAATTTATGTCAAAACAAGAAAATGAATTGATGGAAAAGATAATTTCTCTTTGCAAACGCAGGGGGTTTATTTATCCATCTTCGGAAATATATGGCGGTTTTGCGGCCGTGTATGATTACGGGCCTTATGGCGTTGAATTGGAAAAAGCGGTTAAAGAATTTTGGTGGAAACGAGTGGTGCAAGAGAATCAAAATGTTGTGGGGTTGGACGCGGCAATTTTTATGCATCCAAAAACTTGGGAGGCATCGGGGCATGTGAGCGGCTTTGCGGATCCTTTAATGGAATGTAAAAGTTGCCACGTCAGAATCAGGGTTGACCATGCGCTCGAGGAGATAGGTATCGTGGCTGACGAGAAGATGGACGTTGTTGAGATCAATAATTTAGTTAATGAGAACAAGGGGAAGATTGTTTGTCCGAATTGCAAAAAGAAGGATTTTACGGAAGTGAAAAAATTCAATCAGTTGGTAAAATCGAATTTGGGCAATTTTACGGAAAATATCAACGAAAATCCGGTTTATCTGCGCGGTGAAACTTGCCAGGGAATTTATGTGAATTATAAGAATGTTTTGGATTCGGCAAGAGTCAGAGTTCCGTTTGGCATAGCGCAAATCGGAAAAGCTTTTAGAAACGAGATAACGGCCAGGCAGTTTATTTTCAGAACTCGCGAGTTCGAGCAGATGGAGTTGCAATATTTCGTGCCGCCAAACGCGGAGATGGATCTTTATGAGGAATTACGCAAGAATCGTTGGCAATATTACTTGGATTTGGGTTTGCCGGAATCCAAGTTAAAATGGCATAAACACGAGAATTTGGTTTTTTATGCCAAAGAAGCTTATGACATAGAGTATGAATTTCCTTTCGGTTTTAAGGAACTTGAGGGCGTGCATGCGCGTGGAGATTATGATTTAACACAGCATGGCAAGTTTTCCGGTGTGGATTTTACATATAACGATCAAAAAACGGATGAGTCTTATATCCCGCACGTTATTGAGGCATCTGTCGGTGTGGGCAGGACCGTGCTTGCGATTTTGACAGAAGCTTATACGGAAGAAGATGTTAACGGGGAAATAAGAATTGTGATGAAATTCAGTAAAAAGATGGCGCCGGTCAAGATCGCTGTTTTTCCGCTGTTAAAAAATAAACCGGAATTGGTGGAGAAGGCGAAGAGCGTATTTGATTCGTTGAAGACAAAATACATGTGCGAATTCGATGATAATGGCAATGTTGGCAAGCGATATCGCAGACAAGATGAAATCGGTACACCGTATTGCATTACGGTTGATTTTGAAACTTTGGAGGATGAGGCGGTAACGGTGAGAGATAGAGATACCATGGAGCAAGAGAGAGTCAAGCTGGCCGATTTGCAGACTTGGTTATCTGAAAAATTCAGTGAATAAAGGAATCTTCGCGAAAGTGGGGATAATGTAAAATCGTATAAACAATGGTAGGTGTTAATGAAAAAATTATGAAAAATATACAAAGCAAAAAATTGAAAAATGGGATGCAGTTGATATTGGTTCCGCAAGAGGGTGCACAGTCCATGACTCTTTTGGCATTGGCCAAAGTGGGTTCGCGTTACGAGACTCCGCATATTAACGGTGCGGCGCACTTTGTTGAACATTTGATGTTTAAGGGTACCGCAAAGCGCCCATCAACATTGGATATTTCGAAAGAACTCGATAGATACGGCGCGGAGTATAACGCTTATACTGGAAAAGATATAACCGGTTATTACATCAAGATGGATGCGGAGCATACGAATTTGGCAATTGATATGTTGCACGACATGTTGTTTCATTCCAAATTCGACCCGGAGGAGGTGGAACGCGAGCGAACCGTTATTTTGGAAGAAATCAACATGTACGAGGATAGCCCCAGGGATCATATTGCGGATTTGTTGGAAGAATCGTTGTTTCATGGTTCATCACTTGGCATGAACATTGCCGGAACACGAAAAACCGTTCGCGAGATGAAACGAAAAGATTTGCACCAATTTCATGGTAATTATTATATTCCGGAGAGAATGACTGTGGTTTTAGCCGGTAAAATCGAGCCGGGAGCCATGAAACAGTTTGAGAAAACGTTTGGATCGGTGGCAAAAGGCAAAGATCGCAAGGATGATTTGTTTACTTGTTTTAAGTTGCCGAAACAATTAAAACAGCCGATAGCTTTTCAGAAGAAAGATACCGAACAAGTGCAGTTGGCTTTTGGGTTTTATGGTTACCCTTATGGACATAAAGACAGGCATGCGGCCGGCTTATTATCGCTTATTTTAGGCGGAAACATGTCTTCGAGGTTGTTTACGCAAATACGTGAAAGGCGCGGTTTGTGTTATGCGATACGCGCCGCGCATGAATCGCTCGAGGATACGGGTGTCTTGACTATTTGGGCTGGATTAGATAAGACAAGGCTGGGAGAGGCGGTAAAAGCCATATACGAAGAGCTTAATAAAGTGATTCAAGAAAGCGTTTCCCCGGATGAATTGCAACGAGCCAAGGATTATGTGCGCGGAAGCCTTTCGCTGGCGTTTGAAGATACGGCGGCGCAAGCCAAATGGTACGGTTGGGGCTGGGCTTACGAGCACAACTTGGATTCGCCGAAAGATCGTTTAAAGAATATAGATGCGGTTACGCCCGCGGATATTAAAAGAGTTGCCCGAGTAATACTGAACCCCGCTAAAATGGTGGGTGCCGCAATAGGCCCAATAGAATCCAAAGGAAAATTTGCAAAAATTATTGACAGAAGATAAATTTATTTATGAATGCTTTACTCATAGCCAACTGGAAAATGCATTACGGCCCCATCAAGGCTGGGGGTTGGGTGCGCGCTTTCCGCCGCGAGCGTTTGCCAAAAGATGTGGATATTGCTGTAGCGGTTCCGCATGTTTCATTGGCCGCCGCTCGTGCATCGTTAGGGCGAGCTTCCATACCTTCGTTGGCCGCGCAAGATGTTTTTTGGGAGAAAGATGGATCCTTTACGGGAGAAGTTTCCGCAAATATGTTGGATGAATTCGGAGTCCAATATTGTTTGGTTGGCCATAGCGAGCGCAGAATATTTTTGGATGAATCAAACGAAATGGTGGCTAAAAAAGCGGCCGCATTACAAGAGGCGGGTATTATTCCCGTAATTTGCGTAGGTGAAACCGCGGCACAAAATAAGAACAAGGAAACCAATAAGATTTTAAGGCAACAAACAACCGCCGCATTGGCCAAGCTGGATGCGGAGTCAAAAACGCCTTTTGTTTTTGCTTATGAGCCGGTTTGGGCCATAGGCTCCGGAAAGCCCTGCCCCTCGCAAAGGGCTCGGGAGGCTCATGAGGTGATCCGCGGTACTGTCGCCAAGAAGATGGGCGAAGCGGTTGCGGCAAAAACCAGAATTTTGTACGGAGGTTCGGTTGACCCCAATAATATCACCGAATATTTCACAACAACCGGTATTGACGGAGCTTTGGTGGGAGGCGCATCCTTGGATCCGCGGATATTCGGGCTTTTGTGCCGTACCGCGAATCCCAGTTAACATGAACCAAATTTTTACATGGATCGCTTTTGGTGTAGCCGGTGTCTGCTTAGCCGGCGTTTTGTATTTGCTAATGAGGCATTGGCAGGAAATTCGCTTGATCGATCCGAACTCGATTAAAGAGGAGAAGGAAAAACTGCGGCGCGACGAATTGGTGCGCGAGCGGTTTAACCGCTTAAAAAGCGGTAAGGTGGAGCCAATGAAGACTTTGTATAAAAGAGTCGTTTTTACGGCAAAATCATCCTTTCATCGCGGATATCTGCGATTGATCAAGTTGAATCGTTTTTACGAGCAAACCAAGCGCCCATTTTCGCATGTAGCCCCAAGCCAAGATGAGAGGATAAAATTATTGTTGGATGAAGCCAGAAGTTTAGCCAGAGATTTAAAATGGGCCGATGCGGAGAAAAGGTATCTGGAGATATTGCTCATGGATAACAGAAATACGGATGCTTATAAGGGAATCGGGTTGATCTATTTAAAGCAAAAAATGTTACCGCAAGCCAAAGAAACGTTTGACTACTTATTAAAAGTTAAGCAAGCCGATGATATAGTTTACTCGGCGCTCGCCGATGTGGCGGCCATGGAAAATGATAATCGAACCGAAGAGGGGATGCGATTAAAAGCCATAGAAGTTCGGCCCAGGTTGGCCAATAGGCATGCTGAATTGGCAAAGTTTTATTGTAGCCACGGATATTATAAAGAGGCTTGGCCGGCGGCAAAAAGGGCGACTGATTTGGATCCCAAGTCGGCAAAATATCAAGAAATCGCATTGGAGTGCCTGATAGAGATGGGGGATTGGGCGGAGGCGAAAAGGCGTTATGATAAGTTGCGCTTGTCTGTTGATGATAAACCAAAGATGCAAAAATACAGGGAAAAAATTGATGCTTTGAAGTCTGTGGATGCTGCTTCGAGTCAAGATGCGGAATCGCCTTCGGGTCAATAAAAACCTCGGTTTTTGCGGTACTGGACGAAAAGCGGATAATTTATTATACTTGCCGAACGTTTTTGCCGTCTTAGCTCAGTGGTAGAGCACTTCCATGGTAAGGAAGGGGTCTCGGGTTCAAGTCCCGAAGACGGCTCCACCCTTCGCTCTCGTATACACTCGAGCTTCGGGTGGCAAGCCATTAGTACTTATTTAACGGGCAGCGAATGTAAAAATTTTTAGAACGCAGAAGTAACATGGGCTTGCCCCACGAAGCTTCAGCGAAGTGGGGCAGATACCGAAGCGGTCAAACGGGGCAGACTGTAAATCTGCTGGCTACGCCTTCCCAGGTTCGAATCCTGGTCTGCCCACCACAATCTCCGCTTAAAGCGGAGATTTCAGTTTATGAGTTACACAACTTATATTTTATTCAGTCCAACTACCGGGCGTTATTATATTGGCAGTACAAAGAATATTGCTGAGCGTTTGTTAAGGCACAATAAGGGTGCAACTCAATCAACAAAACCATATCGTCCTTGGGTTGTTGTTCATGAAGAAAAGTTTGAGACTAAAACCGAGGCGCAGAAAAGAGAGAATTTGATAAAATCATATAAACACGGTGAAGCATTTAAAAAGTTACTAAGGTCAAATCCCGCCCCGAGCGGGACCCCGCCATCAGAATAAATATTTAAATTAATGTGGCGGGGCGGGGCAGACTGTAAATCTGCTGGCTACGCCTTCCCAGGTTCGAATCCTGGTCTGCCCACCACGTAAAAAATCGCTATAAGTAAAATTTGGCGATTTTTTTCGTGCCCCGTGATCCGCCTTGGCGGATTTTACGGGGCAAACAACTTTAAGTTCGCGATTTCACGTGGCGCAGCCCCTTAAAAAATCGCTACTATAAGTAATATTAGGCGATTTTTTTCGTGCCTCGTGTAAAGTGACTTCGTCACCACGCGACACAGCCGTGATTGTGAATAAACGTGGATCCGATGAATATCGGATTGCATTATTGGTGCATATGGTTAAAAATAGGGTATGTATGAAAACTAAGTTTATATTTGCCGTAGCGACTTTTTTTGTCTTGCTTTCCACGCCGCAAATGCTTTTGGCTTATGAGCCCATGCTGATACCCGGAAGTGCGGCTTATGAGATCAATGAACCGGATATGGCCAGGGGCTATTATTCTGAGCTTAATGGCATACCAATGAGGTTTAGGTTGAATTTTACGGAGCCGGGTAATTTGGATGTTTTTTTACGCGTACCGGCTATTGCGAACGCTAACAAAAAAGTTACGGCGAATGTCAAATATAAAGACACAGATGGAAACATGCAACAGTTGGAATTGTATAAACCTGAAGACGAGTGGATTTTTTATGAAGATGATTTTAGCGGCAATGCTTATTATTTGGGTCCCGAGGCGCATGTATCCGTTTCCAGCGGAACGCATACGATTTTAGTGAGTTCCGAGCCGGATAACGAAAAGCCTTTTGTTTTAGTGGTGGGCAGCCGGGAAGATCAAACATTGAGTGCGAGATACCGTACAATGGTGGAATCGGCAAAAATTAAAAATTTCGTATATTCGGAGTTTCCGTTGTTAGCCTTTTATAATTATTACGGTTTAGTACTTCTGATGCCGGCTATTTTGATAGTCACAGTTATTATATATTTGGGAATTGGCACATATTTAAAGTTCCGAAGGGCTGATGAGGAGGAAATGGATGAGAATGAATCGGAGAGTGAAAATAACGATTCGGTATAGATTTGAACGGTTGTTTGTTTGCAGTTAATGTTCGAAGGCTTTGTTACGTAGTATAATAAACAATATGCCGGTTTCAAATTCTTCTTTTATTGTCAAAGCTCTTACTTTGGCTGTCGGTTTGGGTGCTTCGGATGTACATTTTGCCTGCGGAAAAGCGCCGATTTTTCGTGTAAAAGGACAATTGCAAGATAGCGCGTTGGAGGAAATAGTCGTTAAGGATGAGCTGTTGGGAGAAATCAAAAAGTTATTACTTCCCGAAGCTTATGAACGGTTGACCGCTCATGGCGATGTTGATTTTTCATATAATTTTGCCGGTATAGGCAGGTTTAGGTTTGCCGTTTATTGGAAAAGCGGTGAGCCGGCTATAGCAGCACGTGTGATTCCGACTGTTATCCCCACTTTGGATGATTTGGAGGCGCCCGAAGCGGTATTGGATTTTGTGAACTTACAGGACGGGCTAGTGTTGGTTACCGGGCCCACGGGCGCGGGGAAATCCACGTTGCTTGCCAGCATGATTGACGAAATAAACACAACAGAAGCAAAACATATTATCACACTTGAAGATCCGATTGAATTCGTTTATACGCAAAAAAAGTGTTTAATCAGCCAGCGTGAATTGGGTGTCGACTTTGTGTCTTTCAACGAAGGCCTAAAGCATTGTTTTAGGCAGGATCCGAACGTGATATTGATAGGCGAGATGAGAGACATGGAAACAATCGGGACAGCTTTGACATTGGCGGAAACCGGGCATTTGGTGTTCGCTACTTTGCACACCGGCAGTGCCCCGCAAACCGTTGACCGTATTTTGAGCTCCTTTCCGGCCATGCAACAGCAACAAATCAGGCTGCAATTGTCTTTGGTTTTACGCGGATCAGTGGCACAGATATTGGTGCCTACGGTGCATGGCGATTTGGTTGCCGTACGCGAAGTTATGGTTGGCAATGTTGCCATCTCAAACGTAATCAGAGCCGGACAAACCGATCAAATCGCTAGTATCATTTATTCATCGATGGCCGATAAAATGGTTGATTTGGACAGAGATTTGAAACAATTAATGGAGGATGAGCGAATTTCCGCCGAAGTGGCACTAGAGTACGCGCGCAATAAAGATAGCTTTAATGTTTAGGTGTGTGAGGATTTTAAATCTGGAGAATTGAGATGAAAGTGAATTTAAACTAAATCGTATATAACAATATATGTGCGGGCGATTTACACTCACAGCGTTGCCAAAAGAATTGGAAGAGCGTTATGACGTTCGTTTTAAGTTTGGCGATTATAAACCAAATTACAATATATCGCCATCAAGAATGATTCCAATAATTCCCAATGACCATCCGGATGAGATTGTTTGGATGAGGTGGGGGATGACTCCCATATGGTGGAGGCAAAAAGGGAGAGGGTTAATTAATATCAGACGAGAGTCATTGGCAACTAAACCGATTTTCAAAAAGATATTTACCTCACAAAGATGCTTGATTCCGTCGGATGGATTTTATGAGTGGAAAAAGATTGGCAGTAAAAAACAGCCGTATTATTTTAAAATGAAAGATGGCGGGATCTTTAGTTTTGCGGGGCTATGGGATGTGGAAAATGATGGATTGTCGAGTACGATTATTACTTGTGAACCGAACAGCTTGATTTCGAAAATTCATGATAGGATGCCTTGTATTTTAAAAAAAGAGGATGAGGAGAGGTGGTTAAGCGGTGATGATCCGCATGATTTATTAAAAATACTAAAACCTTTATCGGCAAGTGATATGGAAGGTTATGAGGTTGGATTGAGAGTAAATTCACCGGTGAATAATGATGATGCATTGATAGAAAGGTTGAATTAGTCATGAATATTTAAGTTTGAAATTTTTTTTTACAACTGTTTGAGGAGGTGATATAAATTCATCATTAAAATTTAATGATGCGTCAAATGTCGAAAGTCCTTGCATGAAACGACATAAGACGTCTGACGTTAGACGTTCAACATTTGACGTTGTATGAGTAATACATTATTTGATGTTTTAATGAAACGGTTGGATGAATTGACGGAGGCGGGGGATTTTACTGAAGCGGAAATGAGTTTGATAAAAACTTTTCATAAGATTACATACCACGAGTTAAACGTTGATGGCGCAATATATCCGGCTTGGAGAGTGCGGCACAGCCGAGCGCTGGGGCCGGGTAAGGGTGGAATCAGATATCATCCGGAAGTTTCGGAGGAGGAGGTCAAATCTTTGGCACTTTTAATGAGCTTAAAAAATTCTCTTTTAGGGTTGCCGTATGGAGGGGGAAAGGGTGGTGTTAAGATAAATCCAAAAGGCATGTCTGAAGTTGATTTGGAAAAAGTCAGTAGGGCATATGCCGGAGCTTTTGCGGATGTTATAGGGCAAGATGTGGATGTGCCGGCACCGGATGTTTATACAAACGCCAAGATTATGGGTTGGATGCTGGATGAATATGAAAAAATTAAAGGTTATCACGAACCGGGTGCCATTACGGGCAAACCGGTTGCGCTGGGTGGAATCGCTTTGCGAGGTGATGCCACGGCAAAAGGTGGATCTATTGTGATAGAGTCTTTTTTGGAATCGATGAAGATGCCCAAAACCGGATTAAGAATAGCCATTCAGGGTTTTGGTAATGCAGGTTCGTTTATGGTGAAATTTCTATCCGAAGCCGGGCATGTGATTGTTGGCGCGAGTGACAGCCGGGGTGCCGTATATGATGAGCGGGGAATTGATGTTGGTGCGGTGATATCGGCTAAGAGCAAGGGTATGGCATTGGTGGATATGGGAATTGGAACTCGTATTTCCGATGCGGAGTTGCTCGCTTTGGATGTGGATATTTTGATTTTGGCGGCATTGGAAAATCAGATAACCGTAGAAAATGCGGAAAAGGTGAGAGCGAAAGCCATCGTTGAGCTTGCCAATGGCCCGGTTTCTCTGGAAGCGGATCGAATTTTGCAGGCTAGGGGTATACACGTGGTGCCTGATTTATTGGCAAACGCCGGCGGAGTAACCGTTAGTTATTTTGAATGGGCCATGAATCGAACCGGGAATATTTTGGATGAGGAATATTTAAAGCGAAAATTGGCTACCATGATGCAGGATGCATGGAAAAGGGTATTTGCGGTTTATGTTGAGAAACAAGGGAAAATTGATTTTCGCACGGCAGGTTATATTTTGGCTTTACGCAGGATAATTGAGGCCGAGAAAGCAAGAGGAAATCTTCAATAAATGCTCAATAAAATAATGAAACAATTAAAGAATAAAACCCTTCGACGATGCTCAGGATAAAACAAATTAAAAGGTGATGGTTGGGAAGGATTTGAAGGTTTTTTGCTTGATATACTCTCAACTTAGTAGACTGAAAGTGAGGGTTTTTGGCTTTGTTGACAAGTAGTGATAGCTGGGATATACTTTTCGCGCTGTTAGATTTTTACATTAAATGGTGCGATATAGGCCGAAGTAGCTCAGTTGGTTAGAGCGACGGTTTTGTAAACCGTAGGTCGTGGGTTCAAATCCCTCCTTCGGCTCCATTCGACTCCATTTAGCTTTGCTCATTTCGCTCATGGTCTTTGACCATCAGAAATAGTAAATTAAGAAAAATATGTCTCAAGATAATTTAATCAAATTCGAGTGTACAACCTGCAAGCAGGTTAACTACCATTCCAGCAAGAACAAGAAGACGCTCAAAAATCGTTTGGAGTTGGCAAAGTATTGCAAGCACTGCAAAAAGCGAACTCCGCACAAGGAAACCAAATAAAAATCGGCTGAGGCCGATTTTTATAAACTCTCCAAACTTTAAAAGGATGCTATTCGACTCCTCCTCGACAAGCTTAGAGTCGCTCATAGCCTTTGGCAAAATACAAACAAAACTCTCTAAATTTCCAAGATTCAAACCGAAGCGGTTTATTTAATTTTGAGTTTTGCATCTTTGAGATTTTATAAAGTTTACCATGTGATATACTGGAAATATGAATATTTTTGAACCGCCGGCTTTAAAGTTTAAGCCGAAAAAGCGATTGCTGTATTTGTATCCCGAGGGAATCAATCGGGGGTTGTTTGCCTGGATATATTTTGGAAGCATCATTTTTTGGTTGGTTCTGATAACCGGCATTGGTGCGGGTTTGATTTTTATTGTATTGCCATTATTCGGTGCCGTGCTACCATTCATATATCAGATTCTCTGTTCCGTGGGCTTTGCGATTATTTCCATAATCTATGGAATGTACATGGGGTCGAGGGTTGTGACCGGGATAATTGCGCAGGGTATTGCGGAGGGGGATGTGAGACTTAAATAACAAATAATAAATAACAAATTATAAATTATAAATAATAAAGCGAGTGGTGTTCATTAATTTACAAATAATAAATAATAAATAATAAAGCGAGCGGTGGGATTTTCTTTATTATTTGTTCTTTGCGATTTATTATTTTGCGTAGCGATAGCGAAGCAGTTGTATGATTTATTCGAAATTGGTTCATGGGGCGGCGGAAGTTGCGGCCAAGTTGCATGAGGGGCAGTTTAGGAAACATCCGGAGGGGACTCCGTATTTTTCGCATTTGGCATATGTTGCTCTTATTTTGCAAAAAGCGGGGTATGATGATGAGGTTGTTGCGGCCGGGTTTTTGCATGATGCGATTGAAGATACCAAATATACCGCAGAGCAAATGATTGAAGAGTTCGGTACCGGAGTAGCCGAATTGGTTTTGGCGGTTAGCGAACAAAAAGATGTGAATCCATGGAGCGAAAGAAAGAGGTTGTATCGTGAGCAGATACAAGCATCAAATACAAAAGCCGCGGCACTGGCTTGTGCGGATCATTTGCATAATACGCAATGCATGAAAATTACGGTTGCGGCAGGAATTAACATTGCATCTTTATTCGAAATCGGGATAGAGGAGAGATTCGCGCATGAGCGCGCGTTGGTTGGTATTTTTAATGAAAAGTTAAACAATTCGGAATTGGCTAAAGAGTTTGAGGCGTCTGTTGATGATTTGGAGGCCGCTATGAAAAAATATGTCTAAATATAATGATTATTTAACGGCATCGGATTACTATCGTTTTTTAAATTGCCCGCATTGGCCATATTACGAACGTTTTGCAAATGAACAAGAAAAGGAGTTTAAACGGCCATCAATAGAGGCGGAATTGAAAAGGCAAGAGGATGGCGTTGCGCATGAAAAGGAGGTTATGGAGTCGCTTTTTAAAGGCCAGGATGTGGCGACTGCGAAAACTACGAAAGATCCTGAAAAAGATTCGGAGGCGACTTTGGATCTGATGCGCCGGGGTGTGGCATATATTTACCAAGGAACGATCACTCATAATGATTGGACAGGCAGGCCGGATTTATTAAAAAAAGTTGATGGAGAGAGTGTTTTGGGCCCGTGGCACTATGTTCCCATTGATATTAAGAGCGCGCATCATGTTGGCAAATACCATCGTCTACAGCTCATGTTTTATGCGGTCATTTTGGAGCAGTTGCAGGGAAGGTTTCCCGCTCGAGGCCATATAATAAACAAAGATGGAGATCTGCACGAAGTGATGTTGGGGGATTACGTGGCCGAGTTCCATGAGTTTACCGAAGAGTTGGAAAAAATCAGAGCCGGAGAGAAGCCGGACCCGGTTTTAAGGAAGAGTTGTTTTGATGTGGGGCCGTGGGGAAAGCTTTGTGAGCACGATGCGAAAGCGGCAGATGATATAGCTCAGTTATTTAATGTGGATGTAAAAAAGTTGAAGGCTTTGCGAGAGTTGGGCATAAGGACCGTTGCTGACGCGGCCGTGATGGATCCGGCAGAATTGGACGGAAAAAGCCCGGGGCTTAGGCAGCATGGCCTGGAAGTGGCCAAACAGCAGGCGGTATCGTTGTTGAATAAATCGGTCATAGTTCGAGAACCGGTGATTTTGGATGCGCCGCCCATTGAGATTCATTTTGACATAGAGAGCGATCCGCCAAATGATGTGGATTATCTTTTAGGTTGTTTGATCAGAACCAAAGAAAAAACGGAATATCGGCCGTTTGTGGCAAAAAAGTTAGAGGATGAAGGGAAGATGTGGAAAGAGTTTTTGGCTTGGATAGAGACTTTGGAAGAACCGTACCAAGTAATTCATTATGCGGCTTACGAGAGGATACGTTTGGCTGTACTCGAGAGGCGTTATGGCGGGAGCGCTGCATTGGATGGGTTTCGCGAGAATATGATTGATATGAAACAGGTGCTTACCCATTCCATAGTATTGCCTTTATATTTTTACGGTTTAAAATATTCCGCGCCTTTTTTTGGATTCAAGTGGCGCGGAGATGTTAAAAGCGGCGGGCAATCGGTTGATGTGTTCGAGGATTATTTGGCTACCCAAAACGAAGCATTATTGAATGAAATAATCCTTTATAACGAAGATGATGTAAAGGCTACGGCCGTGCTTGCGGATTGGTGCCGAGCTTATGCCAAGAGGCTCACGACCTACAATGAGCCGTATCCTTGGGTGAAAGGGTTTCCGCAGGAATACATCGGAAATAAACAATAACCAACAAAACAATCATCAATAAATAACCAATAACCAATTAAACTCAATCACCAATTGGTAATTTGGTTATTGAAAGATTGGATGTTTATTGGATATTGGAATATTGTTCATTGGTTATTTATTTTCCATGATGGCACAGGTTTGGTTGGATCCTCGGGCGGGGTTATGCGGGTCCAGGCTATGGCCACGACCAGGGCGGAAATCGGTATGGAGATAATTACTCCGATTGTTCCGGCTATGGCCAGTAAAAAAACCGAAGATACGATGTCTTGATTTAAAAAGTGCAGCCAGCCGGTGTCGTTTTGATAGCGAAAGAGAAAAATGTGGATTGATCCGCCGACCCAAGCAAGAAGCAGAACCAAAAGCATGGTTGCGGCGTGGGTGCGCCCGATGTTCATTCCGCTTGTGAACAGATCCTTCCAAGATGTATTTTGACGGATTTTTTTAAGTTCAGCGACACCGCAGCTGATTGAGCTGGAGATGTCTTGGATAATGGCAAAGCAGGCAAGGATTAAACCGATGACAAGGATTTTTGATGGCATTATGGTTGGGTGATCGGTAAAAAAAGCTTTCCCTGTTGTATCCAATGCCACAGTGAGATGCATGGTGGAAGCGAACAATTGGGCGATGATGGCAGAGATAGTGGTTCCGAGGACTGTGGCGATTGTGGTTGTGATCACCTTTTTATGCCAACCGAAAAGCAAGAGAGAACCGGTTAAACTCATGAGCAGTGAAGCTATGGCAATTACCAAAAGCAACGGCCAATCGCGAAGGTAAAGCGGAAGAGTTGTATAAATTGCCAGCCATAGTGAGAGAGCCACTCCGCAAGCAATTATCAGACCGCGTAAACCAAAGAGAATCAGTAAAAGTAAAATAAGTATAGCGAGGCTGAATATGTAAAGATTTTTGCGGTCAAAAGTTTCGAAAAAGATTTTGGGTTGTTCACTGCCGCCGGGTTGGATAAAAACCATGATTATATCGCCTGAACCCGGGGTGATGTTGTTTTCCGGGGAACTGCGGACAGTATAGGTTTTATCTTTCAATTCACCGGTTATAATTTGCACCGTATAATTGTATTTTAGCTCTGCACCGGCTTCGGTTTGGGAGTTGATTTGGTCGACAGCTTTGATAATGGCACGTTCGTAGCTACCATAACGCGAACGCTCGGTTGTGAGCGAAGCTGCGGCCGGGTTTGATCCGGCATCGATGTTGATGCCGGGGACAAGGAGTTCGTCGGTACTTGAGCCGGTTATCTCTGGTACTTGAGCCAGGGTTTTGTGGGAGCCGGTAATAAATGTAAAAAAAGCTATAAATACAAATAGACTCATTCGCATGGCTTTTTTATACCCACCCGTTTTTGGCATGTTTTAATGTTATACCACGTGCAATTAATCATCAATAATTGTAAAATGCGTTAAGAATTATGAATTATGAATGAGGAGGCGCCGGTGCGTTATATTATTATATGTATGATTAGTTATTGCAGGGTGTGATTTTGTATTCGCTCGTGTTACCGCATAAGCGGAACTAAATAAATTTTAAAACCGCTGATGCGGTTTTTGGGAGTCCGTTTAAGTCAGTGAGGTCAATATGTCGTAGATTTCCTTATGCAAATCACCAATGTCTTCGGGGGAGATTTGATCGATTTTCAGCCAATTAAAATCGAAGGCTTCGTCGTCATCAATTTCTGAATTTGGTTTTACATTTTCTGATTTTGTTTCACAAAGGAAAAAGTGCAGTTGGGCATCCATGGCTTCATCCGTGGGTTCGTAATAGAAATAATTCTGCAAAACAGCCAGAGGTTTAATGATGGTCACATCTGTTATTCCGGTTTCTTCGGCACATTCGCGCCGCAGGGCTTGTTCGGGAGTTTCGTTACCTTCGATTCCGCCGCCGGGAAACCAAAGTTTGCCATTGCTTTTGTTTTTGCAGGTCAGAATTAGACCTTTACGCACAAGAAAAGCATAAGCTGAGGGGCGGGATTTGAATTTATCAGCCGGTAGCTCGACGATGTTTCCGTAGTTGTTTTTGCATTTGATGGTGCTCATGCAGTACATGATATGAATATTGTATTTTAACTGTCAAATAATAAAACACAGTTTCCTGTGTTTTTATGGTCGGGCTAGCGGGACTCGAACCCACGGCCTCGTCGTCCCGAACGACGCGCGCTACCAACTGCGCTATAGCCCGATACTAAACTTTCCAAAATTTACCAAGATACAAGATACAAATATTTACCAAATACTGCCAAAATACTATTCGACTCCTCTTCGACAGGTTCAGAGTCGCTCATAGCCCTCGGCAAGATACAAACTCACACAATCGCCCGCAGACTATAGCAAAACGTGGTGACTGTGGCAAGTCTGGACAAAGTGGGATTTTGTGGTATATTTGGTGAACATAAGGAGAAGAATGAATGGAATTTTTACATAAAACCACGTGGAATCAAGTATTTCTGGATTGGAAGTTGCGTGAAGGTTCAAACCCGGGTTGGATCAACTGCGCGACCAAAATCAAAGGTTGGCCGGATTGGGAGTCTTGGCGGGGTTTTTCGATGAGTCTTGTTCGCGCCGGCAAGCGAGATTGGAGTATTTACAAACTCACGGATCCGATGGAAGAAATTCCGAATATGTTGGTTGGACCTTATACGGCCTGGCAAAAGAATTTACCCAATCAAAATGTTTTATCGTTTGCGGACTTTTTGGATGTTCCGGAAAAGTTTTTGCAATTTAATAATCATGATGGAGTTGCAAAGATCGCCGGTGGTTTGCCGTTCGCCACTCAATTTATCGGTTTATTAAGAGATGATAATCAAAAGATTGTCTGTTTGGAAGGTAATCATAGGGCGGTTGCGATTGCGCTAGCCAAAAGACGGGCTCGAAAAATTGATTTCAGTGACACAGAGGTGACTATCGCTTTGGCGCATTTACCCGGCGAGGAAACTCATCTGCTTTCGGCAATGCTGCGGAGAGGTTCTGCCAAAGAGCCTTAGTTCTTGAGGGTTAAACCTCTTATCACGGGAAACCGTGTTTTTTGTTTACAGAGTATTATTTTATGCTATACTTGGCCGGCAAATGTTATGCGCAACAGACCAAAATTGTTAGCTCCCGTAAGGGATGAAATATCGTTTACGGCGGCCGTTGCGGCAGGCGCCGATGCCGTTTATTTTGGCGTGGGCGAATTGAACATGAGGGTGAGCTCCAAGGGGATAAATATGGAAGAACTGCCCAGCATTGTGGCCAGGGCTCATGAGCGGGGAGTTGAGGTTTTTATTACACTTAATGTGATTGTTTACGAGCATGAATTGGAGAAGGTGCGGCTTATAGTACAATCGTTGAAAGATGCAAATGTTGATGCGGTTATTTGTTGGGATTTTGCGGTAATTAAAATCTGCCAAGAATTGGGAATGACTTTTCATATATCCACGCAGGCAAGCATCTCCAATAGTTCGGCTGCGGAATTTTATGAGGGTTTGGGTGCAAAGTGTGTCGTGCTGGCGCGTGAGTGCACTTTGCCGATGATTAAAGAGATTAAAAGCAAGATGAAATCAACGAAGGTGGAGATCTTTGTGCATGGCGCGATGTGTGTATCTGTTTCAGGCCGTTGTTTTATGTCTAACTTTTTAGAGTGTAAATCTGCAAATCGTGGGGAGTGCTTTCAACCTTGCAGGCGTGAATATACGGTTCATGATAAAGAATCGGGGCATGAACTGGATGTTAGTAATGGATACGTGATGAGCCCTAAGGATCTTTGCACGATAGAGATTTTGGATGAGGTTGTGGAAACCGGGGCGGATTATCTAAAGATCGAAGGCAGGGGAAGATCGCCGGAATATATCAAGACCACGGTTGCTTGTTATCGCAGAGGTGTGGATGCGGTTTTGGCAGGGAAATACACAGAAGAACTGAAAGATGAATTGCTCGAGGAATTAAAGAAAGTTTATAACCGCGGATTTTCTACGGGTTTTATGTTTGGCAGGCCGGCGCAAGAGGCTTGGTCGCGGGTGCGTAATAGCCAGGCAACGGAGAAAAAAGAATATTTGGGTAAGGTGCAGAATTATTATCGAAAGACAAATATCGCAGAGATTAAGGTTTTGAATGGGGAGTTGCAAGTCGGAGATGTATTGCAGTTTCAAGGGCCTTCTACCGGTGTTGAGAGAATAACCGTCGAATCATTTGAATCACATCCGGATAATGAGGTTACAATTAAAACGGATTTTGTTGTGAGGACGAGCGACGAGGTATATAAAATTATAAATAACAACCCACTACGCTCTACGAGCTTCGAGGGTCAAGAATAATAAATAATAAAGAATCTGTAGGGTGCGAATCTAGCGGTGCCCCTCGTAGTCGAATGACGAAGTGGGGTATCCGCCCGTTCTGTCGCTGAAAGCGGAACCCTAAATCCCTTATCAGGGACTTGTTTACCGGTTTTTACAGCCCCCTGACCCGTCCGCCTCGCTCTGCTTGGCAGGCGGGTGGATAAGGGGGTTTGGGGGTTGTTTTGGCTAAATTTAGCTAAAGTTTTAGGTAGGAGCCTTGACAAATTGGTATTTTTATGCTATATTTAGCGTATGACACCCCTGGCGGTTGGGAAAACTGTTGGTACATTCAAGCAAGGAGAATTAAATGGATTTTCGTACATGGCAAGCCAAGCTTAAAGAGGAGAACGCTGAGAGGCCTGATGTTCGAAACGTTCAGGCGAGAAAGCTTTGGGATCTTGGTTTGGGAAAGGAATTGGGATTTGGTAGCTTTGAGGAATATTTAGCTACAATTCCCATCATCAAGCCAAGTATGGGTGATCCGGAAAAGTTAATGCTTGTCGATCGTAGGGTTTCGCTGGAAAGAGTTTGTGAAATCTTGGGTGTTGCTATTAAGGAAACACTACGACAGAGCATCACAGCCACTGAGGTTTCAAGCCGACGAAAGATGTATTGGCTGAGCGTTCAGCAAGAGAAATCTTGCGTTACACGTCCAGAAAAACATACATTTTTAGAAGTCCTGTACATCGAACATGCTTCTGAGTTGCTGGCTTTTTTCGCTCAACACTCCATGGATGGAGATCTGGAAACGATATACGGGATTCCAGCAAACGGACGACGGGTAAAGGATCACTTTTTTTACCATCAAAAAACATTCACTCTCACGAGGGGAGCGATAACATGCGTTGAGGTAAGGGAGAATAAAAAAGGGAAGTTGGTCGATGATGAAAAAAAACGCTTGCAAGTAACACTTGGCCTTTACAAGTGGTGAATATTAGAAAGGAGGGTTATATGAGCTCTTTTGAAGATGGCGCTACTTACAGCACACCTAATGGGTGTGTTTTTAATTCATGTAATAGTGGGTTATTTAGTATTTTTTGATATACTACTTTCATGGAAACATTAATATTCGCCGGGCAAATTTTTATTGTCATCATCTGTTTGATTGTTATGATAATTGGCTTCATGTATCAGTGGAGCCTTTTTGCGACAAGGGCGCCGTTTGTGGAGATACCAAAGGAGATACTGGGGGATATTGTGAAGGCGATGGATGTTCAGCCCGGTAGTGTCGTTTACGACTTGGGGAGCGGGGATGGGAGAGTCTTGGAGGCTTGTTATCGCAAAGAGCCGAAAGCGATGTATATTGGGATTGATAAGGCAATAGCTCCATATGTTTGCGCCAGATGGAAGTTGAGAAGAATTAAGGACGGTCATATAAGGTTTTTGCATAAGAATTTTTTTAAGCATGATTTTTCGGAGGCGACTCATATTTATGTTTATTTATTTCCCGGTTTGTTAAAGAGTTTGCTCCCAAAGTTAAAAAAAGAGTTAAAACCGGGTACGAAAATCGTATCTTGTGACTTTGAATTTCCGGAGATAGAGCCGGAGCAAATTATCGATCTTAATCGGCCGAAGGGGAAAAGGGGGAGGAGGTTGTATGTGTATCGGATCGCTTAATATTTCTTTGAGGGAAACGAAAAAGTTTTATTGCATGTGGATAAGTTAAAGAGGTGAAAACGTGATACAATTTGAGGGTGTATGGTGCAAAAGAAAAAAATACAAAAAAGAGTTGGAGGAATACGAAAAACAGCGGTCGTGGAGGATAAATCCTCCAAATTATTAGGTATTGTTTTTGCGGTTGTGGCTGTTTTGACTTTGGCGGCAATTGGATTACCGGTTGTTTTTTGGTCACAGAGCGGTAATGCGGCGATGAGTGTACGTGAGGATTATAAAAATGAGGTCAGGCAACAGTTAGGTGCAGAAGTTTCGCGGGGTTGCGCTCAAAGTGATACTCACAGTTTTCCGAACGGGCAAATAAACGAGGCGCAGGCGGTTTGTTTGAATCAATGCCAAGCAATGATGAGTTCGTGTTTGGAAGGGAATTATGACAATGATGATGTTAACCAATCGTGCACAGCTCAAGCTGAAAAATGCATCGGGGAGTGCGAAGCTCCCAAAGTGGCTCTGACCTGCCAAGATCGTTGCGCCGTATTGCTAGGCGGATGTTTGCGGGGAGTAATCGATCCCAAAAAAATCGTTGTCGAGGATGAAGCCGGTGCACTTACATCATGTTTTACTCAGAACCTGTCGTGCTTGATTAATGAATGTAATTTGCAAAATCAAAACGTGTTGCCAATCGATTATTGCGCGGATCAATGCGATCGTGTATTGGGGATTTGTTCAGCGGGAGAAGGCGCTTATAATTTGGATGCAAGGCAAAACTGTGAACGGGGGCATGCAGTTTGCATGAGGGTATTGTGCGGGATGGCAAAAGCAAGCAGTGGATTTTGATTTTATCCGGTTTAAAGCGATAAGGCGCCTCAAGCGCTTGTTTTTATTGAGCGAGTGAGGTTAAGATGAGATATGTAATTATGCAAAAAAGTTTATTTACAAACGAAACTGACAGGTCGGATGACGCAAAACCGCTTGCGGACAGGATGCGGCCGCGGAATTTTGACGAGGTTTACGGGCAAAGGGATCTTGCGGCCAAAGATTCGGCTTTCAGGCGTTTGGTGGAACAAGATAAGGTACCGAGTTGTATATTTTGGGGACCGCCGGGAACCGGAAAAACAACGCTTGCGGAGGTTATCGCACATACGACCGAAGCTGAATTTGTACCTTTATCGGCCGTAACAGCCGGTGTGGCTGATTTACGAAGGATCGTATCAGCGGCCGCCGATCGGTTAAAAAACGGTAAGAGGACGATTTTATTTATTGATGAAATTCACAGGTTTAACAAGGGTCAACAAGATGCTTTGTTGCCGCACGTGGAGCGTGGGACGATTATTTTTATCGGCGCAACAACAGAGAATCCCAGTTTCGAGGTGAATCATGCTTTATTATCCCGTGCGAGGGTTTTTACCTTATCCGCACTTAATGAGGCGGATTTGAGGTTAATTTTGGAGCGGGCGATTATGGATGAAGAGAGGGGTTTGGGTAAAGAGCGCATTAAGGTTGACGAATCGGCGCTTAAATCCATAATGCAGATCGCGGATGGGGATGCGAGGGCGGGGCTGAATGTACTGGAGATGTGCACCAATTCAATCAACAAAGAACAAATAATAAATAATAAAGACGAAAAATTACTAATTACCAATGAAATAGTTAAAACTGTGTTGAAGAGATCACACATGGTTTATGATAAGGGCGGGGAAGAGCATTATAATGTTATCAGTGCATTGCATAAATCGATGCGCGGTTCGGATGCGGATGCGGCGCTGTATTGGTTGGCGAGGATGCTGGAGGCTGGCGAGGATCCGATTTTTGTGGCGCGCAGAATTGTACGTTTCGCCTCGGAGGATATCGGTTTGGCTGATCCGCAAGCTTTAGTTCAGGCGATCAGCTCGATGCAAGCGGCAAAATTGATCGGTATGCCCGAGTGCAATGTGCATTTGGCGCAAGCGGTTGTTTACTGCGCGCAAGCTAAAAAATCGAATCAACTTTATACCGCTTATGGCAAGGCGGCGCAGGATGCGAAAGAGACATCGCATATCGGCGTACCGTTGCATTTAAGAAATGCACCGACCAAGCTTATGAAAGATCTGGGGTATGGCAAAGAATATATATATAATCCGGCGTTTGCCGAGCCCGTAGAGCAGGATTATTTACCGGAGGAGCTTAAGAAAAGGAAGTATCTGTAGTACGAGTGATGCGGTTGGGTATATCCATACGTCGGAAATAAGATCGTGCCCGATCTTTGATGTTGTGCGATGAGCGAAGTACGGGGTACAATACTGCGGATGAGGCAGAGGTATTTGCAGGAAAAAGCGACTACGCACAATACGGCGCGCAGATTTTTGTTTTTGCTCGTGATTTTGATAATCGTTGGGTTTATTTTTGCGTTGCGATTGGCAAAATTTCAGATTTTGGATAATGAGGTATACCGGGTTTTGGCTTCGGATCAGTATGATTTGGAAGCCAAGTTATTGCCCGGGCGCGGCCGCATCTTAATTAAAGATCCAATGGACGGTAAATTATATCCACTGGCGGCCAATCGGGATTCTTGGCAGGTGTACGCGGAACCTAAAAATTTGAGCGATCCGGTGGTTACCGCTCATGAATTATCGTCTGTTTTGGGGGTGCCGGATGTGGATTTAATAGCCAAGTTGGCCGATAAGCCGGATGACCCTTATGAGCTTATTGCCCGCGATGTATCGAGTGAGGTGTTGGAGGAAATCAAATCAAAAAATTTGGCGGGTATCGGATATTCCCGCAGTATAGCCAGATTGTATCCCGAAAAAAATATGGGCGGGCAGGTTATAGGCGTGGTAACCGAGAACGACCAGGGTTTGTTGCAGGGCAGATACGGTATTGAATACGCATTCGATGAGTCGTTGGCCGGGCACCCCGGCAGTTTGGCGGCGGAAACCGATGCCGCGGGCAGAAGAATCATTTTCGGTCAAAGTAAAATTTTAGAAGCAAGAGACGGAGTGGATATAGTTTTGACATTGGACAGGTCTATTCAGTTTCAGGCTTGCGAGAGAATCCGCCAAGGAGTACTGAATTATCAAGCGGACGGAGGCACCATGATTGTGATGGATTCGGCGACCGGCGCAATATTGGCCATGTGCTCTTATCCGGATTTTGATCCGGCGAATTTAAAAGATGTTAGCGATGTAGCGGTTTTTAATAATCCGGCGACATTCATAGCCTACGAACCGGGTTCCGTGTTTAAAGCGATAACCATGGCCGGAGGATTAAATGAAGATAAAGTTAACCCAAATACAACTTATGAAGATAAGGGGTTTTTGGAAATTGATGATTTTACGATTAAAAATTCGGACGGCAAGGTACATGGGATAAAAACAATGACCGAAGTATTGGATGAGTCATTAAATACGGGGTCAATTTTTGTGCAAAGGCAACTTGGCCGCAAGGTGTTCCAAGATTACGTAAAAGCTTTCGGTTTCGGTGAAAAAACCGGTATAGAACTGCGTCCTGAAGCGGCGGGGGATATTTCGAGTTTGGATAATAAGGGAGAGATATTCGCGGCTACCGCTTCGTATGGTCAGGGTATTACCGTAACGCCCATTCAGCTGATTGCGGCTTTTGGGGCATTGGCCAATTATGGCAAATTGATGCAACCGTATATAGTTTCCGAGATTATTAATGCTGATGGAACACGGGAAACAACCGCACCCAAGGTGGTTCGAGAAGTTATAAGCCAAAGATCCGCGCAATTGATTACGCGAATGCTGACAAGCGTTGTTGAGGGTTCGCACGGGAGTTTGGCGCAAGTACCGGGTTATTGGGTTGCGGGTAAAACGGGTACGGCACAAGTTGCCAAACAAGGCAGCCGCGGATATGAGGCTAATAAGGTAATTACCACATTCATAGGTTACGCGCCCGCTGACGAGCCTAAGTTTGTGATGCTGGTAAAGTTTGAAAATCCAAAAACAACGATGTGGGCCACATCGAGTGCGGCGCCGGTATTCGGGGATATGGCAAAGTACTTGTTGAATTATCTGAATATAAAGCCCACAAGATAAATTTTTGAACAGTTGGGTATAATAACAGTTGTTTTATTGACGTAGTATTGGGTTTGGCGTAATTTAGAATTGTATGATAAAAATGCTGCAAACTTATTTGGGGTGGTGCGCGCAGAGGGCGATACTGCGCGATAAACCCGCGGTTATCGCAATCGGCGGTTCTGTGGGTAAGACTTCAACCAGAAACGCCATTACTCTTGCTTTGTCGGCCTTGTTTCAGCCGCATGAATATAGGACATCCGCAAAAAATTATAATAATGAGATTGGTTTGCCGATATCCGTATTTGCCAAACCCATGCCCGGGCATTATATCGGCAGATGGTTGAATTTGTTGTTTACCGCCACAATGTACGCATTTGGTATCAATAAACTCACCATGCGGTACTTGGTTTTGGAGATGGGTGCGGATCACCCCGGGGATTTGGATTATTTGCTTAAAATCGCTCCGCCGCAAGTGGCGATAATCTCGGCCATGGGTCCGGAGCATATTGAATTTTTTGGATCTGTTGCAAGTGCAATCGAGGAAGAACGTAAAATACTTAAGGCATTACCTGAGGATGGGGAAGCCATATTAAACACGGATGACGGTTATACCTGGGAGTCAAGAGGTTTGGTAAAGGGTGAAGCGGTTGGTTTTGGCAAGCGTACAGATGCTTTAGTAAAAATTGAATCGGTACAAGTGTATTATGATGAAAATGATTTTGATGAATCGGGTTTGGATGTGAATTTGAAAGTTATGGGTTATCACGATTTCAGTTTTAGGTTAAAAAGCGTTTTTGGCGAATCAAACGCTTATGCGGCGGCTGCGGCATTGGCATTTTGTTTGTGCATGGATCATGATTTAAAACCCGTGATAGATAAATTGAAAGCGGATTATAGAGGAATGCCCGGCAGAGCGAAATTGGTTAAGGGTATCAAAAAAACCATTATTTTGGATGATACGTATAACGCTCAACCGCAGGCCATGATTGCGGCCATCAATGATTTACGAAAATTTCCCGTACCGGATGGCGGCAGAAGGATTGCGGTGCTTGGCGATATGTTGGAGTTGGGTGATACGGAAGTGCATGAGCATGAAATGGTGGGGAAATTGGTAACCGAATCCAATGTTGACATTTTGGTTTGCTGTGGTAAACTTGGCCGAGTAATTGCCGAAAAGGCGATTATAAACGGTATGGAGGCATCTCGAGTTAAGATGTTTGAAAAAAGTGAAGATGCGGGTTATTATTTGCAGCAAGAAATAATTCGTGCCGGTGATGCCATTTTGGTTAAGGGTTCGCAAAGTGTGCGCATGGAAAAAATAGTTAAAGAGCTTATGTCCGATCCTTTGCGCGCCGAGGAGTTGCTGGTTAGGCAAACTCCGGAATGGCTGATGAAGTTTCGCTGATGCTTCATTCAACTAAATTAAAAATTAAGAATTAAAAATTAAGAATGTTGGAATATCTATTACGATATTATTCAAATATTATTACCGTAGGTTTCAATAATTCATAATTCATAATTCATAATTTTTAATTTATTGGTAAATCTGTTTGGCCTGTTCGTCTAACGGTTAGGACGTCGCCTTCTCAAGGCGAAAATAGGGGTTCGATTCCCCTACGGGCTACCAAAAGAGATTTCTCCGCAAGAGGAGTCTCTTTTAATTTGTAAATTAGCGAAATATCTGCGGTTCGATAACGCTCACCATCAAATTCGATACCACTTGGAAATGTCGAACCCTGTAATTGAATTTTTTCCTTATAATCCGCCTCCAACCAAATTTTCGATGCATTTGTTATAAAATTCAGGCTGTACTCCATTGCAACATCCATATTAACTTCATCTGACCAACATGTTTCGAGCTGTGAGCGTTTTTGTTTTATGCGTTCGTCAATTACGTTTTTCTGCTGTTGGAAATCTTCATCCGAGTAAGTCCCATTTCGGTGCATGTCAAAAACTTTTTGGCGTTCATCGTCTAATCTGGCTATCTCATTATTAACTTTAGCGTTAGAGCTATTGAACTGTTTATAGTTCGACTGCCAGATATCCATCACGGCTTGTTTAAATAAAACCAAGTATTCTTCATTAGGGGTTAATGAATCTAAGTATTCTATAAACATCTGTTCAAAGATTGGTTTAGGAATGGATCTACAAAGAGGGCATTTGTCTTTAGTACTGTGGTGATAGTAAGCATATTTCTTACCTCTTCTGCCAGTGGATTTGCTGGCCGTTATTTTTTTTTGGCACTGACCGCATCTCACAAAACCACGCAGGGGAAATTCTGGATTATTCATTGATCGAGGTTTTGCTTTATGCTTTTTACCGTCAACGATGTTTTGGCAGACGTTAAAAGTTGGTTCATCTATAAGTGGATCGAATGCTCCCTCGATTTCTTCGCCAAAAGCAACAATTTTACCCATATAGGCTGGATTATGGATGATTTTATCCATCATTTGAAATGTAGGTTGTTTGTTATGCTTTGTACGAAGGCCTTTTTTAGCCATATATTCAGCTAATTCGCGGTATGTATAGATGCCCTTTGCGTATTCCTCAAAAGCGCGGGTAATCAATGGAGCGATATCAGGGTCTGGTGTTATATTTGTACCCTTGCCCATAGCAAGTTTGTGATAGCCTAATGGAGGAGGCCAACACCATTTACCCTCTTTGACTCTCGCTATCATGCCGCTTTTAGATCTCTCCGCGCGCGTACTGTTATCAAGTTCGGCAAAAACAGCAGCTATGTTTTCCATCGCTCTTCCTATGGGCGTGTTATCAGTGTGTTCGGTAACAGATTTTAGCTCTGTGCCGCTTTTTTGGAGTATGCCGCGGACAACAATATGATCTTCGGTATTACGGGCAAATCTATCAAGTTTATATACAAGAAAAACGTCTACAGTGTTTTGTTTTTTGGTACAAAAATTTATTGCCTTATTAAACTCAGTACGATCTGCTGTTTTAGCAGATTCCCCTTGCTCATTAAATATCTGTGCAACTTGCCAATCCATGCGTTTTGCATATTCAAGGCAACGCTGTTCTTGCGTCTCAAGGCTAGTTCCCTCAACTTGTTCCTTAGAGGAAACGCGACAATAAATAATGCAATTCTTTGTGCTCATAATAATAGTTTAGCTTGTAATACTCACGTTTGATAGACACCCAAAGCCGACTAGGTCGAACCGCTTTGTTTAAAGAAGGATTCGAGAGCTAGCCGGCCGAGTGTGTATAATTGTCTTTGCAATTCCAATAGCTCCTCGTCTGTTTTTTCAGCGAGTCCCGGGCACGCATGGCGTATTTTTTCCGGGGTGAGCATAAATATCAAGTCGTTAATTGCTTTCGATGAATTAATCTACGCGATTTTCCACTACCTAGCTGGGGTCTTTTTGTTCGTTACCTTCTTCAAGGTCATCTGAGTCATTCGGTCTTTTGCCCATACGATAAGGCCAGCTAGGGCACTGTTTTGATGGGCACTTTTTAACTTCGGAGTGTTGTCCTCGCATGCAGTCCAAACATTCCGCGCGAATAGCTTTAATAGGGGTGCGGATGCTAGATTTGCCAAATTCACCTTTTATGTCTTCAATCTCTGATGCTGTAGGCTTGCACCCCATTCGATAAAGATAAACTGCACAATCTCTAAATGGGCACTCTTTGACGTGTTTTTTGCTCTCGCTACAGTTTAAGCATTTAGCTCTGATTGCTTTTATGGGTGTGAATTTTTTCATATTAAATTTTTTTAAATAATAATTATGGCCTTTTTTATTTTTTGTTATTAGCAGGCGCTCTTTTTTAAGTATCGAGCCCTTATGAAATTACGAGCCCCTTTGGATGCCGAAGAAATATATCGCAAGACCGAATTTACGAGCGAAGCGAGTTGTTCGGTTTGCATCTAAATCTTTTTTATTAATGCTTTTTTATTTATATATAGGAGGAGACACTAGTTCTCATACAGATCCGGCAAATCGTCTTCTATAAAGTAACAATCTGGTTGATCGCCGGGTTCAATTATGTCGGCAACTTTGTAAAGGTTAGTTCTGCCAAGTCCACGTTTCTTTTTTCGTAGAAGCCCCTTTTTCTCCAAGCTCGCAATTATTCTACCGATAGTTCTCGTGCTACAGCCTAGTTCGGTGGCAATGTATTTTTGGCTCGCGAAGAGTTCGTTACGCTTCTTTCCTCTCAGTGTTTTAAACATTCCAAGAATAAAGCGTTCGTTGATTGTTAAATACGGGAAATCCTTTTGCTTTGGGATTCTCCAATAGCCACCAGGCAGGTAGAATTCTTCTTCTTGTTGAGGTTCTCTCCAAGATACTCGGGGTAAATTTAATTTTGTTTTCATACATTGTTATTCTTAATTTAAGGCTTTGGTCGCGTCCGACCGTTGCCTGTGAATAAAAACAATAATTATTGTGCCTATATTTTATCAACGACAAAGCGAGTAAATTCACTCGCCATTCGCTCGCCGGAAATTTAATATCAACAAAAACAAAAAAATACCGTTAAGGTATTCATTGCATTAATGAATTCTATACCTAATCTACTTTAAGCTTGTAGCTGCCTTCCTCGTCACAGAGAATTATTTTTTTTTGATCGTTAAATTTACGATTTATGTTTCTAATCGCCGCTTGGATGCGCCTTATGATATTTCGCCTTTTTCTTTTTTGGTGTGTTGAATCGCTGTCGCCCCATTCATCCTTAAAGATTATTTTAGCTAATACACTATGGCTAACATAAGTCCCTGGCTGGTAATCTTCTGGTGCATCTATATTATTCTCGGCAAATTGTACAATGGAGATACTACTCAAATCATCTCTTTTTACTTTTTGTCCATCTAAAAGTTTTATTATTTTAGCCATAATAGTTTCTACTCCTTGGATCGAGATTCTTTGACCACTGCTGATTATCAATAAATTTCCATTCTCTTCAAATAAAGATACACCGTCAAAGCTTCCTTGACCTTGTTGCATTATTCTTTTTGTCCTTACTTGCAAATCGTTGTGATAGTCATTTAATAAATCGCGATCATAAATGACTGTTATGTAGTTGTCCGTATTTATTTGGTTTGAATCATTCGGTAGAAACGCCTCTTCTAAATTATTGATAATAAAATGCGGCTCACCGCCCCTCCATAATGCCCTCTCTTGGGTAAGATATACAAGTTTATTTTTAAGTTCAAGCAATTTTTCTTGGGGGGTGTTGCCAGACATACAACTTAGCGGGACGGCAAAATCTTTAAGTTTTATATTTTGTGGACACATTATGCCGTGATGTATTGCACGTATTTTAATCAAAAATCTACACAATTCAAATAACGGTTTTTTCTCTTTATACAAATCCGGTGATGTAGGCATATAGCGTATTATTATCCCTTTTCCAAAACCTCCCTCGTTATTCTCCTAAATTATGTGGGAATTATAGCTTTTAGGCGGTTTTTAGTCCACCCAAATCTTTTTGTGTATTCCAGTACTCTTTTGGCCTTTCTTGTATATCGGCCATTATAGGTTATGCGCCATACTTTCTCACTCATTTCTATTAACTTGTAGTGTTTGCGGGCTAAGATGATGATAGGGTGGGCGCCGGATATTCTAGAGGTTTCGTAAGTTAAATTGAGGCAGTTACGGCAGACATAAGAAGTGTTATTGCGCCTATAGAGCCTTCTTCTGGGCGTGTGGCATCCTGGGCAATAGAAGAACGGCCTTGCTCCAAAAGTGCTCTGTGAAGCTCCTAATATCAACTCTACAGGCTCCTCTTGATTTTGGACGAAGCAAAATATATGTGGGTCAAGCGTTTCATGATCGACGTAATATGCCACCCTCCGACCCCTTAAGCCAACAGAATTAAAACTGTCTTTTTTACCTTTGCCTTTTTTAACATGCAATAAACCACGCCCAAACTCGCCGATATTCAAATAAGCAAAATCCTCCACCAAACCCTTCTTGGCCATTTTTTGTTTGTTTTTTTCCATATACCCATTCTACATCAACTAAAATTTCATAAAAAGCGTGCGTGAGTCCCTAACCTCTACATCCCTTTGCTAGCCCCGGAGTCACACTCAATCAACTCCCCCCACACCCCCATACCACTACTACCAGCTATTACTTATCACTCTACATCATTTACTTATTGCATTTTGTTTATGGCTTATTGCTTGGGTATTTGCGCGCCCGTAGAGAAACCCTTATGCGTACGATTTGGGGCTCACTTTTTAATTCTTTTTGCGCAACCTAACTAATATGGCTAATACAACTTTAACAGCTCTCGCAAACATTCCATCTGGATACCGCGGGAGTGAGAAGACTGCCGAGATGGTCCGTAAGCAGATAGAGGAGCGCTTTGGGTCTAAGGCTGCCGATGATTATGATCCGGCTCTTAACGCACGGACATTTTCCAATTGGCTGAAGGTGGGATATAGAGTCAAACAGGGTGAAAAAGCTCTGACCTCTGTTACTGTCATCGAGAAGAAAGATGCTAAGGGAAACATCATTAAGAAATATCCCAAAAAGGTCTGTCTTTTCTTCCAATCCCAAGTTGAACCTATCACTAACTCTTAACCCTAACTTATGCTCAAAACTAAAGAAAAAATCGTGTTCCACCAAGGGGATATCTTGAATTACATGGATTGGAGAAAGAAACGTTGGCAGGATGTATGTAATCATAAATTCCGCCGTTATCCCATGATCGACCACGAGTATAACCGACTGTACGAGATCTATGTTTGCTGTAAGTGCGGTTTGGAGAGATAAATCACTTAATTACTAATATTATGGAAACTACTAAAACTGCGGCCATAGAGCCAGCCGTGCAAATACTTAAAAACAAGCCGGAGGTGATTGACCCACTCTTGAAGCCTCTAGCTGATAATGACTATATAATCCGCGTCTGGAACAACTTTAACAATCTTAAGCTTAAACTGCTGGATGATTCGGACTTTGTGGAGGTTAAAGGTGAGAAATATGCCCGTAAGAGTGCGTTTAGGAAGTTGGCGCTGGCTTTTGGCATAAGTACGGATATATTACGGGAGGATCGTTTGATTATAGCCGGGAAAGACGCATATCTCGTAAGCGTAAAGGCCATAGCACCTAATGGCAGGTTTATGACCTCGGTAGGGAGTTGTCATGAGGCTGAGCGCAAATTCAATAAGCCGTCTGATGTAAGGGCGATAGCTGAAACTAGAGCCACTAACAGGGCAATCGCTAACCTTTTGGGATGGGCGGCTCCTTCGGCTGAGGAGATTATAGCTGATGATGGAGAGGCTTATGCACCCACTCAAGATTATTCCGACGATCCCAATATGATGACCGATAGGCAAAAGAAGCTACTCGAACAGCTAATCACCCAACGAAACCCTGATCCGGATGAAAGGGAAAATGCACTAGCTATCATTGAGAGTGGCTTGAGCAAATCCGATGCATCCAACTTAATCAAATCCATGCTACGAGTGGAGGCTTAATTTACACAAAGGGGCAGTTTAGCGTTTTTGGTATAGCTAGCTGCCCCTTTTTAATTCTTCTATATGATCTTGATACTTATGACCTTGGCGGTGGTGTTCGTTGTTTTTACCATAGCTAGCCCCAGGAAAACAGAGCAGAATGAGCCGTCTAATATCAGCCCCTCACTTCGCACCGCTATTATGAAGATTGCCGGCCATGAGATATGCGATGAGAAGTTGGAGGCTTTGGCACTGGATTCTAAAAATGTGCTTGTTACCGCGAGGGCTGGAAGTGGCAAAACAATGACTCTAGCTCTTAAGTTGGCCTTGAGAGTTCGGCAAGGAGTGAAGGCGGATCACTTGCTTGCTCTTTCCTTTAACCGCAAGGCCGCTAACGAACTACAAATACGCCTGCAAAGATATAAAGCCGGGGACATATCATCGGCTACATTCCATTCGCTTGCATATCAAATCGTTAAGCCCCACCCAAGCTCGTTAATCTTCGGCGACAAGCAACAGGCCATCATTCAAGCCTTATCGGGGAATAATAGCAATATGGATGATTTGAATTCACTCTTAGCCTTCTTTTCCCGTATCAAGCATGAAGATTTAAGTCTGGATGGTCTATATGCCAAAGCTAAGAGGCTGGATAGTAAGGCTGTATACGCTGTCAGTCTATATGAGCAATACACTGAACATCTCAAAAAGCACAAACTGATCGACTTTGATGACCTCCTGGACTTGGCTACGCAATGCCTACGAGCGATGCAAAAACTTCCTATCATCACTTTAAATGGCAGAAAGTGTGATCTTGGTGCACTCAAGCTTGTATGTTTAGACGAGTTTCAGGATCACTCACGTTTTTTCTTCAATCTCATATCAGCCATCAGGGACACAAACTCCTCCCTGGGTATATATGTTGTGGGTGATGATTGGCAGGCGATCAATTCCTTTGCCGGTTCTGACTTGCGCTTCTTTCATGATTTTAGGTCGTATTTTGGAGAATCGGCACAGACCACACTACTTAACAACTATCGCAGTGGGAAGTATATCGTTGAATATGGCAATAGATTGATGAAAGGATTGGGCAAAGGAGGAATCGCTATCAATAAAGGTGGGAATGTTGAGCATGTACAAATTGATAATACACTAGGGGGAGTTTATGTCCGCGATGAATTAAAGAGTCTTATACAGCGTTTGAGCGGTTCACCTTTGGTTCTTTCTCGCAGGAATAGGCTCTACGGCATGGACTTAAGAGAGTGGCAAAAGTGGATACCAAGCGCCTGGTTCTCTACGATCCACAAAGCTAAGGGTTCAGAGGCGGATACAGTGATATACGTTAAAGAAGCTTGTCAGAATGCCTTTGAGACCCACCTTAGCCTTCTCTCCGGGCAAAAACTGGTTGAGATGGAGGCAGAAGAGAGGCGGATTGAATACGTAGCCTTGAGCCGGGCTAAGCGGCATTTGGTAGTGATAAATTAATTACCCTCGTCCTTCTGGATTGAGGGTACTTTTTTGACTTTAGGATAAATAACGCTATAATGTAGACAAAATTATATCTTTAAATTTATTATTTTTTTATGAATAAGATACAAAAAACACGTGCCCTCATGGTTATACCAATTTTTACTTTGATTGGTACCTTTCTCGTAGCTTTTTTTAATCAAAATGACACAGTATCCAATTTGGCCAATATTATACTTGGTATATCCGGTCTATTTTCAGTGGTACTTAGTTTTTTATCTTTTTATTGGGGGTGGAAACTAAAAAAAGTTAATAAAGGAGGTATGCACCTGTATTTATCCATTGGCCTGCTTTTACTCACACCTTTCATAATGCCTTTTTTATGCTTTATGATAATGGCTGTAGTTGGATTGGATGCCAAAGCAAGGTTGATTGAAAATGATACTAAACAAAAAACCACTTCGTCGGAAGTAATTAAAAAGGCTACATCGTAAATTATCGATTTATGTTGGTTCTAACCCCGATCTTCACGGTCGGGGTGTTTTTTGACGTAATATGGCAGAAAAGCTATATTGTTAAGGTCTAGATCCGAACAGTTGGAATAATAAGCAAAGGCACAAGCTTTTGTTTTCAGGGTTCTTAGTGCGCCGTAACGGGCACCCCTGAAAACAAGCGGTAAGGACTCGTTCCTGCTGTTTGGGTCTAGACACCTGATGGGGTGTCCTTTTTGTAATAAATCATTTACTTTATGTTTACTAGATTATCAAAACTATTTACAACTCAGGATGCTTTAAACGATGAACTCATAAGTGCTGTAATGGCACATAATTATACAAGGACAAAAAAGGCACTTAATAAAGGAGCCGATGCCAATTGTACAGTTAAGTGTGGTGAAATTGTTTTTCCTTTGATTTCCTTAGCGATCGATTATGGTTGGGATTTAGAGTTTACGATGGCATATCACAATAGCGTGGGTGGATTTTTCGATAAAATTACAGATACTAATGATATTATTATATTATTAATTGAATTTGGATGTGATGTTAACGCTGAAAATAATTTGGGTTCTACGGCTTTAGATTCAGCTGTTAGGGGGGATGATTTAGTACTTGTTAAATTACTTTTATCGCATGGAGCAAATCCAAATCATAGTAAAATATCAAGCCTTTTGCGTTTAGCGATCGAACATAAAAACTTGTTGATGGTAAAGGAATTATTAAATTATGGAGCCAACCCATATCAAAAAGATATACAAGATTTTAAAAATAGTTTTGCTATAGCTGAACTAACTCAAGAAAAAGACATTATCAATTTGCTTAATGAATTTGATCCAAAAGTAAAGTATCTCAAAGTGCTTGAATTAGAGCCTAACGCAACTAAAAAGGATGTGGTTCGTGCCTATAGAAGATTGGCGCATAAATATCACCCAGACCGGGGTGGCAATCCGGATCTTTTTAAAGAGGTCCACGTGGCTTATGAATTCATTAAAGAATTCATAAAATAAATTAATAAAAAAATATGACTTTTTGGTCAAAACTGAGAAATGATAAATTAGTTGCTACCGTAAAAATTAATTTTTACGGCAATGAAAAAATGGCTTCGATTGAGCATGTACCAGATCCTTCAAATTCTATTAATATTGTTTTTTCAATACCTTTGTTTCTAGCATTTTTTACACGAGTTGCGTGTGATTTAAATAAAGATTCCCTTGCCGTCGTAAAGTTCTTTATAGATATATCCGCTAAAAGGATTACTAAATCACATGAAGGTGCTAATGCCGCATTGTCCATCCTACCAAATGATTTACATATGATACCCCCCAGATCAATAGATATATACAAAGTATTTATTGGGGAATTATATATGAAAAGTGATGGCTCATTTTATATTCAGACTAAATACAGTCCCATAAGAATTGAAACTTACGGAGTTACGGCATTAATATTTTATTATTCGTATTTAATAGAGACACTGCCAAAAAAAAATGGAGTTAAACTTATCGCAATGATGGATAGATTATTTAGGTATTATTCTGTAATTGGTGGTCGTCCAAAAATCTTTCATGTAAATGTCGCCGCTACATATGCAATGCATGATTGAATAATTATTAATAATATTAATCGTAATTAATCTAAAGCAACGTGCTTCGGATTATTATTGGCTTCAAGTAGTCATTAAAAACTTATGCTTTTTTTGAATGTTGGTAAAATACAGAGGAAGAATAAACTCCAATCCATAAAGACATATAAAGCACTTGAGTCCGCGCCAGAAATTGCACCAATTTTTTTTATGTCGATGATTTTTTTGGAAAATTTTTGGCTTGGTGCCCTTGCGGATAGAAACGGAAGTGACTTTATTAAGGCCTGCGCTAGATTGGAAGATATAAAATTTGAATGGCTTAATAAGGTACTCGTTATGTATTTTTTTCATAGAGTTAAATTGGGCAAGGATTTCACGAACGCGATCCAGTTTGGTCTTAACTCATTTTTTGAAATACATATAGACGACCAAAATGATTTTTGGATCATGCTATCTAATAAAAATGATGGAGAGTCATTATTAATTATGTGGTCGCTCGTTAATAAGATGTTAAATATAACTGCGAATCCGGATTATTTTATTTACCATATGCAACATTCTTATGAGCTAGCGCCAAAAAATATTACGGAATTATTAAAATATGTTGAGTAGTTTTTTGTATGTGACACTTAATCAAAATATTTTGAATTTATATGAAATGTTTAAAATGTGGTACTGAATTACCGGCGGACAATGTAGGAACTTGTTCTAAGTGTGCGAATGAACGAGAAGTTAATCAGCGACGACAAAACAACACACAAGGTACCAGTAAAAAAGCTTCTGGTGGACCAACCTTTGGCAACATTCTCGTTATTGCTTCTATTGTTTTTGTTTTGGTTTTAGTTGCTTTTACATTTAAAGCAAACATTAACCTAAATTCTGGACACGAGTTGGATAATTATAAAGTGCAGAAATCGAATGAATCCGTCCCAAATAAACCTGCCCCAGAAACTGTTAATCCATTTGAGAAAACACAGGATAATAATGGCTGGGATGAAGATGGTGATAGTGCTGGCAAGGTCGTTTGGCCTAATACACTTTCTGATAATAAAGAAAAAGAAACACCCAAAATAGACTTATCTGATGTAGATAAGGAAGAGGCAAAAATGAAACAATATAGCAACTATTCACAACAGAAATGCGAAGACATCGAGGACTTGAGTGACTTGTTATACGATATTAATATTCCAATGGATGATTTAAACGAAACAAATGAAATAATACAAGGTATCATCTCAAAAAAAATAGAACCCACACTTCAAACCAGAACTTTGTTTTGGAGCATCTTTGAGAAACATGATATTGAACCTTCTTTAATCGAAGAAATGGGGGTGTGTATGGCCGATTACGCAACTACTTTTCAGACTTTATTTTGGTCGGATGTAATAAGTTCGATTAGAGCTAAAACAATAGTTAAAAGCCCGGAACGCCTTCTTTTTGAACAAAACAGTTCTTACATGACACCGGAACGTGTTTCTGCCAATGACGAATTAATTCAAAAGATTATACGAGGGGAGCGCCTTTTAATTAATGAAGAATATGTAATAGTCGATGAGGAGTTTGTAGAGACTGTAATTTTTTTAGGCATTGCTGACCATGTTTCCAATATAGAATTGTTATTTAAAAAACCATAAATATTTTTAAATTTTTATTATGTACAACAATAATTCAGATATCATGCTTAATATATTTTTCTTAATCATGATTAGCTTATACGGTATATGGATATTTATTATTGATAAAGATTATAACGAACTCGTTCTATTGGGTTTTGTTGGCGCTTTATTGTTATACGGAGGTGACATTGTTTATATTCTGCTTAAAAATTCAATACAGGAACGAAAATCGGAGACAATGGAAGTCAAGCCGAAAGATGCACAAGATGACTGGTCGGGGTTAAAACCAAAAATTATTGATAAACCTTTCGACAAGTAGCTATCTCGATAAAGCTTAATAAAACAGACACCCATCACACTTCGTTTGAGTTGAGCCCAATTTAATGTTTGGTTTTCGCTACTACCACAACTCACAAAACGTCACATCCTCCCCCAGTTTTTCTTCTATCCAATTTATTGCCGTCCACTCGTCACCAATTGCATCAACCAGCTTTTTCTCCAATCCCATTTCACCGGTCATACTGGAGCCGTCAGCAAGCACACTTACATCCTCGATGGGCATGTTGCGGTTAGTTGCGACTATTGTAATAAACTTCTCATGGACAACATCCAGATCTCGTTGGATGAGAGCTTTTTCTTCGTCTGTTAGCTCTTTATTGGGATCGCCGGAGTCTTTGTATTTGCCGGCTGCTAATTCTATATATTTGTTGCCAACTTGCTCCATACTCCCCGCAGTCTCAATGTAGGAGGCTGTGACACCGATACTGCCCACATCAGACATGGATGAGGCTATGATTGTATCCGCGCCTGTAGCCAGCATATAAGCCCCGGATGTACCTCCTTCGCGTATTAGAGCGACTGTGGGCTTGGATGTTCTTAGGAGTTCATTAGTGATCATTTCCGAAGCTACAGGCCTCCCTCCGCCGGAATCTATTTGTACCAAGATAGCTTTTACATGTTCTTGGCTATCCGCGGCTCTTAATTGGTATACGACATCATCAGCATCAACCGAATAATCATCTTGGTCCTCGGACAGGGTTGATATGAAGCCGTTGATTGGAATGACAGCCGTATTGCAGGTTTCATCGGAAAAAGGTAGCTCATCGGCCTCTTGCGTGTAGTCGTATAGAATAATGCCACCGAAGGCTGTTCCTATGATTAATATGACCAATACGGCTCTTGTGGCTATAAATATGAGGGCTTGTTTGAGTGTTGGGGGCATAAAAAGGAATACTGATATTGTGACATAATTTATTTACTATGGGATTGTATTTGCAAGTATTCACTCGTCCCTCGACACCGGGGGAAGGTTGAACACCCATAAAACTGACCTCTGCGACCATTCCTTAAAACCATCACGGAATTGCATCTGGGACAATATATCGTAGCTTCAGTTTCATCCAAATAATTCGTATTTGGAGCACTGTTTGAGAAAAGATCGATTAACCCTTTAATGATTGCTCCGAGGAGAGTAAAGATTAACACTATTGCCAAAACAATAATCCCATCCGCCTTAAAAGTAGTTCGATTGTAAACTCGGTTATAAACAGCACGTTTGGGATTTGTAAACCACCCAAAATTTCGAGGGGCTTTGAATCCTATATTATGCCGAATGGCCCTCTTCCATGAAGTTCGTGCGGCAAATCTTTTAGTAAGTGAGGGTCTACGTACGCCGAATTTCATAGTGGTTACTAAGAATGGTGATGTTTGGGCGACTTAAAGAACAAAAGTGAGACAATAATATCCATTATCGACCAAAGGAAATGGCCAAAATATAAAGGGTTGATTGGATTAAAAATAATAGCGATAACAATCATAATCACCATCCACTGTGTATTTTTTTCTTTATGGTAGAGATAAACCGAATGGGCTGCTGCACCAAATACCGCAAGTTTGAGGAATTGGTAAAAGAAGTATGGCCAAATCGGAATCACGGCAATCAGAAGCGCAATGCTTGCTATCTTGGAAAAAAGAATTCTGTAGTTTGCTTGCTCAGGTGAGATCATAATTATTTATCGAATTTTGGAATATATATTAATGGGAATCAAACCCGTAAATAAGACAATGCTGATAATTCTACCGATAAAACCTAGAGCTGCAAAAATTATCGTTATATTTATTAATAAATTATATTTATGATCTTACTATGTCCTCAAATCGTTCATAGTACTGTATTTCTTCTACGGTTATTGATGGATTGAATTTGTTTATAGCTTCCTCCAACATTTTTTGATCGATCATGTTTTTATCCTGAGCAACGGCCGCACGTGCTGCTTCAGTAACAATGAGCTCAAGGTCTGATCCAACATAGTTCTCAGACATTTTAGCCAGATTCTCAAAATCTATATTTTTATCGTAAGGGCGGCCGGTTAAGCAAATGCGAAACATTTCTTTACGCGCTTCAAAGTCTGGCGGGCCAACATAAACCCGTTTATCCATGCGACCTGATCTTAAAATTGCACTGTCGATCATATGTGGTCGGTTGGTTGCTCCCACTACCAATACTTTATTCGCACCTGCATTATTCAATTGTAGCAAAAATTCATTAATTTCTTCCTTCTTAATATCGGCAGAAGAGGAAAGGTCTTCACGCTTTGGTACAAGTCCTTCAATTTCGTCAATAAAAACGATTGAAGGTGCTTTGAGCTTTGCCATCTCAAAAACTTTTCCTATATTCCCTACAGCTCCATGAACATAAGAAGTGGCCACAGATGATGGATTCATCTCTATAAAATTATAACCAAGCTGCTCTGCCAGTTTTTTAACAATGAAAGTCTTGCCGCAACCGGGCGGTCCGTACAGCAAGATTCCGTTAGGTACACCGAGTTTGAATTTTTTATATTTTTCCGGATTCTGCAAAGGTTCGATCACATCTTTTATGAGCATTGCTTTTAGATCGCGCATACCTGCTACGCAATCAAAACCGCGCAGTACCGTAAGATCTTCTATAATAGCTGTTATTTTGTCATTCGAATGTTCGTCTATAATAACACCTAGATATTTATTGCCATCGATTTCCAAATTTATCAGTTCATATTTCTGACTTCGGTCAATCACCTCGTCCTGTTGGATATTTGTAAATAAATAAAGGAACTTTTCATTTGAAAGCGAATATACTTCGGTGAAGAGTATTTTTTCGATCCTGGCGCTAACGGTCACTTTATCCTTAAGCAAATAACCAGGATAAAGTATCGGTTTAGTTGGTATGGTCATAATCTATTTTGGTGTGCAGTTATTTTCAAGGTAATTATTATGAGCTTCGACCTGCTGATTAAATTTATCGATTCTAGAATCCAAGGCAGCGGAATCGCGCCTGTAAATGCTTAGTCTAAGATTATAACTGTCTACCTTATCATTGTAGTTATCAATTTCCCACTGTGCTGAATACTCATTAACAGGGCTGTTATTTATTTCATTTTCCAAACGCTCTAACTCACTTCCTCTGCTTTCCATGGTTATTTGAGTAATATTTAAAGTACTCTCCTCTTCCTCGGGTGATAATTCAACTGCTTTATCATAATGATATTGCGTGCAGATATATTCACCATATTCAATACGATCATCGACAGTTGAAGCGCTTTTTACGTGACTGCTAGCTGGCGAGTTTGGGGCTGGTGCTGGTGTATTATTATCTTCAGCGGTTCCAATCCAAATTACTATTACAATTACAATAGCCGCAATTATTATTGCTTTCCAATTCCATTTTGACGAATCGGTTAGCTCCTGATTTTTTGAGGTTTCTTGATAATTTGATTGTTTTGTTTTCGGCGTTTCTTTATCCAAAAAATCAAAATCAATCTTTATTTTTTTATTCGCGTTTCCCATATATTATTCGATTAGGGTACCAACAAGAACAAGAGCGTAAAAGATGATTGGCGCAATAACGAACCAAAACATACCTAGGCCTTTTTGAACATTCATAACGTCTCTTACGCCCCTGTAGCTGATGTATATCGAATATGCGATTGCCGCAAGAGCGAGTAGACCAAAAATGACATCAACATTGGAAAGTTCTGAATAGTATGTATAAAAATAATCACTACCGTAGGCTAAGTGATTAAATAATAACGAACCGATTGCAGTCAGGGAGATTGGTAAGGAAGAGAATATGTAAATATTACGCGATGTGTCAATCGAGCCGGATCCCTTAGACCAGCCAACACGTACGTGGTAAAACCAACCCCCAATAAAGAATGCAAGGGCGCCATATATAATGCCCCCAATCAAAACGATTGCCCATACTTCTCCCCAACTTGAATATTCAGAGTCGACGAGTCGATCCGCCGCGCTACCCATGCCAATAAGCCAAACAGCTAAAAGTAAGTATTTAGGTCTAGATTTAACCAAATGCTTCTGTGCAAAAACACTAAAATTCGTAAAACATTCATTGAAGTACTCAAAAAGATTTACCTTGGGCATCGTAGGAGGCGTTGCTGTTTTGGATTTGTCAGTTTCTGAGGCAGTCATGCTTTTACTGGATTTTTTTTGATTCGTGTCCAAAAAATCAAAGTTTAACGACTTTTTTTCGCTCATATATTTAATTACCAAAAATAGCAGCTAAAATAATGCTAATAATAATAAATAAAATCCAACCGATAACACTGGACTGTGTGTTTTCGGTCCTTTTGGCTTTGAGTACATCACCAACGCCTACGTAATAATAGGCATTAATAAGTACTTTAATTGCCAACTGTTCCCAGCGCTCATCAAAAGCTTCATCAATCTTATTAAGCATTTTCTTATGAACCTCATCGATTTCATCTGCATTCTCTGCTGTTAATGCTTTTACGTTAGTTTTTATAAGATCTAGCCAGGAATCAATTACATCTTTATTTACATCATATAAATCAATCTGCTCATATACTATTGATGCTGATTTTTCAAGTCCTGGGCGCGCGTCATTATGCTTTCCATCCTCAAATAACTTTTTTGCATTGATAAATTCAAGTATCGCATACATCGTAACAGCTTCTTTTTTCTTGTTGTCTAATGCATTCCGGAATTCTAGATCGTCGCTCTCCGACTTTTTCTGATCAATGAGAGCTAGGGCTTCTGGAAATTGCTTATCATTCATTAGCTTCATGATAGGCGCTATGGCGTTTATAAACTTTTTGTTTTCCTCAAACTGTAACAGGTCCTGTTTGAGTTTGTTCTTCATTCCAGAAGTGCCAACAAATTCCATGGCGATTTTTAGCAGTTGTTCCGCTTTGGATAATTCATCGAGGTTATTATGAATATCAAGCACAATTGTGCGTATCGCTGATGCAGCCCTGTCTCTTATAAGTTTAGATTGGCTATCATTGTATAAACCCAAATCAATTAATTTATTACTGCAGTCTTCTATTGTTTTAATATGCTGCTTAATTTGGTCGGCTTCTTCCTGGTCAAAAACACCATCCTCTGACACTTTCATCGACTCAAGCTGCGTAACGGCTTCAGTAATTTTTTGGAATATTGGTGCCATTACTGCCTTTTCAGTTTTTTCGCCGCGAATATTAAAAACTTTTGTAAATTCCGCTATATAGCCACCGTCGCCTCTCGCGTCGGCAATCTCTGTATAAAGATCGGAAAGAAACAACGGTGCTTGACTTTGGAATTCCGTCAAGACCTTTTGATCGGTATCAAGCTCGTCATTGTGTTTGTAAATTTTAAAATATGTGTTCCAGAATTTAGTTGACTTTATCAGCTCATTCCAAAGGCGTAAGGATTCCTTTAAATAATGTTTATCGTCCTCTTTAAACAAAAGGATACAGTACAAGATGGCAAGATTCTTTTTATGGAACAAGGCCTTTGCCGTTTCTCCTTCCATGCTCTTTCCCCAAGCATTAATGGCATCTTTCGGATTTTCTTTGCATATGCCACTTACCGCTTTTTGATCAATATCGTCCTCAATCCGGAACCAAAAGAAATTGTCCTTGATCTGTTTCTTGGGGGAACTAAGTTTCTGCAAAGCCTCTTTAACAGAGTTTTCTGTACGAAAGTCTTCGAAAACTCCCAGGTCGATATCATATTCCGGCACATCATCAATTTGTAATAGCTTCAAGATTTCCTTGGCATGTTTCTGAATATCTTTTTGTGTTGCAGAGGTATCGAGTCCAAGTATATGATACGCATTATTTTTTAAGATATTAGGCATATAATTACTTTGTTATTCCGGACATATTACCCTCAATGATTTTTTGCTCGCTGGGTGGCAGAAGAAGCATGAGGTTATGCACCGACCTTTTAATCTCCTCAATGTCGCCGAGCTCGATTGCGCGCTGTCCTTTGTTCAAATAATACTCGGCCTCTTTTGGGTTCAGCCAAGCATGGTTGGTTTCTTTCATCTTGTTAAACAAATAAACCCAAGAAGCTGGATTGGAGAAAAGTACTTTATGTGCCAACTCCTGTAGCTGCTCCAGTGACTGACTAAGCATTACTTTGTCTGATTTCTCGATTGCAATGTCACCTTGCTCTTTTAAAACACGCAACTGGTCGGAATACATGTTTTTCTCTTTTTGGTCACCATATTGATCGATCATTTCTTCAATATCCTTAATTTTCTGTTTATATTCGGAAATCAACTGCGGCAATTCTTTAATTTTTTCAAGTCCATCGAGGCGTATCTTCAATTCTTTAAGCTGCTTATCAGCCTTTCGTTTTTCATCCGCATCAACCTTCGCGTTTTCTAGGCTGCTCTCAAGAGATTGAACAAGGGTTTTGATTTTGCCATTCTCTTCCGAAGTGCAAGATTTTTCAACTTTTTTTACGCGATCATTTTGTTCTCTAAGTTCCGTCGACATCTCTTCAACGCTTAAATCCTCAGCATGAATTGTCGCTCGTGCGCTGAATGTGAGATCAATCGAGGGTATGAATGCTTCAACCTTTATTTCTCGCGACTCGTTTACCTCAATGGTGAGCGATATCTCAGTACCCTCAGGGAGATCATATGGCAGGTTCTCTCCGGTAACTTTTAGATCACAAATAAATTGATTCTGGTCAGGAATATTTGATTCTCCTTCGCGAATTTTAATTGGAAGTGCATTTTCTTTATCTCCTTTGGCGAGGGGTTTGACGGTCTTATAAGTTCTGGTTGCTTTAAGCGGTAATATGCTATTTTTTTCAAAAATAACTTCAAACTCTTCCGCCTCAGAAAAGCTGATTCCACTGAATCCACGTCGCACAATTCCAACACCAATGGAATGTGGGATGGGTGCTCCTGTCACGGATAATCCGTGTGTAATAGAGAATGACTCGGGGTCAATCTTTGTAGGATTACCATCTGCATCAAAGAGGTAAATCCAAAACAGAGTCGTTTTGTTTTTCTCAAGATTTACCGTTTCAATAAATTTGCCGTTTTTAAGTTTAATCTTCTTGCCGCTGAACTGACCCCCTTCGCTTTGAATTTGAATGAAATATTCATCCTCATCATCTTTCAATTCTTTAAAAACACCAGTAATCGTCTCTTCGGTTTCAGAAGTCAATGATTCGTAATTAAGTTGCAAAGATTTTGTCGAAGTATCCAATTTTTTAGCTTCTAGATATTCTTTAGGTACTTTTTGACTAACGGCATAGATACATGCGCCACGAGCAACGACGGTAAGCGGATCGGATGATGTATCCACCTCAATCTTTAAATCCTTTTCTAGTCGATTCTTTATATAAGGGATCATGGTAGGTCCACCTACGAGTACAATACGAGACACGGACGACTGTTTTACACCGGAATCTTTGATTGTTTCTTTGCTTAATTCAATTGTTTTATCGACAAAGGGTTTAATAAGCTTCTCAAATTCCTTGCGAGTCAGTGGTATTGTCAGATAAATTTCTTTACCTTCATCGTCCTCACCGATTTTCTCCACTTCAATTGTAGTTTCGTTTGTTTGCGTAAGAGCGATCTTTGCTGATTCTGCATAATACTTAAGCTTTGCAAATATACTGCGGTATTTCTTACTACCACGATTAAAGTTTTTGATCTCATGTTTTTCTAAAATTGCCGGGAGGATTACTTTATCGACAATAGCCCAATCAAAATCTTTACCGCCCAGGAAATTGTCACCACCGTGACCAAGGACAGACAAAGAACCATCTTTAGATGAAATAAGAGCGACATCGAAAGTGCCACCTCCTAAGTCATATACGAGCCAATTTTCATTGTGTGCATTCATAAAGCCATAAGCGATTGCGGCTGCAATTGGCTCCTGGATCAACACAACATGTTTGAAGCCGGCGAGGTTGCCTGCACGCTTTGTGGCTTCAGCTTGCAGTGTCGAGAAGTACGCCGGAATTGTTATAACAACCCCAGCTGTAGGGGTTCCGGGATACTTACGTAGTACATCTTCCTTAAGATTCTTTAAAATTTCTCCAGAAATTTCCTCTGGCGTCATATCTTCATCAAGGCGATCAAAGTGTACAGTGTCAGTTGTGCCCATTAAACGTTTAACCTCCGCTTTATTATTTGAAAATTCTTTTTCTGAAGCATCTTTGTAAAGGCGTTCGTACGCGCGCTTACCGACTACTTTATTCTTTGCTTTGTCCACACCGAATACCGAAGGCGTGTACTCGTCGTTAAAAATATTTTTTACTATTTCGATTTGGCCTTTATTGTTTGCAGCAACTTCTGAATTTGTCGTTCCTAAATCGATACCTATTTGTATATTTTGATTATTCATAAGATTCGTAATTTTTAGTTGCTTAATAATATAATTTTAGCCTTCTTCGCAACTTGACCTTTAATCATGATCGTTGGCTCAACAGTTTCCTTCACGGTGGATCCTGTTACAGTCGAGTCTTTTTCCACCGAAAGGATGTCAAGGTTCAATCCGTCATTAAAATTTTGATTTGTATAGTCGATTATTTCAACATCATAGTTTGTGATGTACTTCCTGAGTTTATGCATGGAATTTTCAAGTCCCTTTTTGTGATTTTCTGGCAGTAATTCAGCAACCTTGGTCAGTCGTTGTTCTATCCTCCAGATATCGACTGCAAGCTCTACCAAATCATTTGTTGAAACGCTGAGCTGTAGTGACTTTGGCGCAACTGCGAATTTGATTTCCTGACTTAACTTAAAATATAGCTCATCAAAACGATCGTTCTTATCGCCATATGAATTCTGTTTAAGATGCAATATAAAATAAATGAGGATGGATAATGCTATCAGTACGACAATTGGTATTAATATATAAAATAGTAGATTCATATTGTATAAATTAAAAAATAAAAATTAATTAATATCGAAAGGTATTCATGTTGTTCAAAACATAATTCTTCCTGGGTTTCAGCACGGCATCAAGGCGCCGGATGATAATCATGGGGAGAATAATATCTCGATATTTACCACGTACATAAAGGTCGCGCAGCACATCAACGGCGATTCCCCAGATGAAGTTGGCTATCCAGCTCACGTTTGGATGTTTCATAAGGTTAGTTGGTTTTGTGATTATTCATAAATTTATCAAACTCTGCTTTGGCAATACGAAACTCCTTACCTGTTTTAAAGGCTTCCAACTTACCAGCTTTGATGTAGCGGTATATAGTCATTTTATTGACTCGCAGCTTTTCTGCTAGTTCTTCTACAAGGTAAAAATCGGGTTGGGGCATAATTGACAATAGTTTACATACGGGGCATCGTCTTGGCAATAAACATAAACGAATATGATAGACAAAGAGGAAATCGATTCCATGGCATATGAACTCGGCGTAAACGCAGCTGACATACAAAGGGACTATGTTAATGGTTGGCTTTTAGCTGGGATAAATAAGGGAAGCAATTTAGGTGGAATTCTGACACTTAAAGGCTGAAACGCCTTACGTAAAGGGTACTTTAGAAATACCCGATATTCAAAGGATTTAGATTTCAGTACTCCAGGCTCAATAGATGTGTCCCTATTAAAAACAGAAATTCACAAAGCTTGCGACTATGTATCAGAAGGCACGGGAATAGTTTTCGATGCCGAAAAGATGCGAATTGACCAAAAACAACGTGTTACGAAGAATTTGGATGTATTAGATGTCAGGGCGTATTTTTCTGATTTTTACGGAAAGGAGTGCTCAAGCCAATTAAGAGTCTATATTGACGTGACGCAATATGATAGGCTCCTTCTTCCAACGAAGGAACTACCCTTAATCCACCCCTATTCCGATTCGAAGGACTGTGAAGCCACGGTCAGCTGCGTTGCACTTGAAGAAATTTTGGCTTCGAAACTGAAATGCATGCTGCAAAGGAGGCATGCGGGAGATCTTTATGACTACCTGAGATGGTTAATATTTGCTGACGTAAACATAGATAAGAGTTTACTATTGGGTACTTTTCTGAAAAAAACCATTTACGAGAGGGCACCCGGAGCAGCCTTCAAACTCTTGGTAAATCTTCCAGTTGCTGCAATAAGGTGCTTGATAGATAAATACGTGCAGGCACCATCTACATGCGTCATCCCTATCGGTGATGCCCCGTCTTTATTCACTGAACATATAACTTCACTTTTTGGTGACGTTAGCAATCAAATGCCATACGGATTGTCTTTTTTTGATTGGTCTACCCGTGAAAAAATAATGAATGCCGGTCAGAATACCCATTTGATGCGACTCGTTTATAAAGGCGAAGCAAGAGTGATTGAACCATATTCTATCTCGTACAAGGAGCGTAAAGATGGAGGTGGCGGTGAATACTTTTATGCTTATGATCGTTCTGGGGGTACAAGTGGACCGAGTATAAAAGGATTCATACCAGAAAAAATCGAATCTTTGGAAGAACTCGACGAAGTTTTTGTTCCAAGGCACGAAATCGAAGTAGCTAAGGCTGGCGACATGCCCAAGGATCCACATTTCCACTGCCGTCCCGGAAATGGCTTTATTCCTGGTTTTGGCATAGCTGGAAAAATAGTGCGTACCGTCCGTACTACTCCAAAATACCGTTTCAGATGTACGGTATGCGGAAAGACGTTCGTGCGAAACAGCCAAAACTCAACACTCAAAGCCCACAAGAGCAAATCCGGATATCCATGCTATGGCAATTACGGTAGATATATTGGATATTGGTAATTTCAAGCCAGTCACCAGTTCGTGTTGACCTATTTAGTTGAGTCTACGGGGTAACATCCATTTTAAGAATCTGGTCGTCAATCATGACGCGATTCGTCTGAGCGTATTTCTATTCTGCTAATATTATTCATATTTATAATCATGGCCGTATCAGCTGTTTTGATTTTGACATTACCTTCATTAACTTTAATCAAATCAACATCTGCAAGCACCTGCCCATCTACCAGATAAACCGTAGCTACCGGAAGTGATTTTAGTATGTGATAAGATCTTCTAATAGCCATCAGCCATGTAGCGATGAATGCCTCGACAAGGGATATGGTTATCCAGACTGAATGTCCAGATAAGAAAAAACTCGTCAGCAGATAAGCGTTCACGACCACTAACATTGAAGAGGGTAAGAACGGATCTAGTTTATTTGCGATCAGTAAAGCATTATTTATGGTTTTTTTAGAGAATGGTCTTATGATTCTATTATCTTTAAGGGTAAAAAATTTTCTACCTAAAGATGTATTGATGAACGTAAGTAGTCCTGTTTGGATGGAAATAATCAAGAACATTGCATACCGCTGCCACAACTCATCAAGCGGAGCCGTAAAATATACACCCAATGCATAACCTATTATTGATGACGGCAATAAAATTCTGACCAGGAAATCTACACCCATCAGGTCAACATCCCATTTACGGTCATCGCTAAACGGTTTCTGATCGGCCATAGAACCGCCAAAGAAACGAACCAAAAAGGTGAGTCCTGCGATGATAAAAGCTGACGATAAAAAATAATTCCAATATGTCATATGCTAAAAAATTTATTAACTGTTTAACCAATTACCGTCAGCATCAAAATTTAAAGACTGCTCAAAACCACACGCTTGCCAGGCAACATCAAAGACCGGTTTTAGTAGCGCAGTCGGATTCAAATCCAATCCATCAATTACCGAACTCGGTAAATCCATAATACGTCTATCGATTGGTGGAAAGTCTTCCATATCACGCATAAAATAATCATCCCGCATTAATGCTCCATTGCATCCGATTAGAGTTATGTATAAATAAATTGGTGCGTTAAGACCTAATTTTTTTTGGAAATTGAGCAAATATGGTAATGAATTTTTAATATGCTCTTCATAAATCCTGCTAAACAACATTTTCTTATTAAGAGATCCGGAATTATTTATTAGGTTGGATATAACAACCTCAAGTATTCCTGAATGGAAAAGTTGGATATATGAGCTAGTTGGTCCCGTACGACCTCCACCAAATGTTAAAAACCCTTCATAATTCCGCCTGCTGCTCCAACTACTTGAGCCGAGCGGCCTCAAATCATTCGGGTCGGGCTTAGTTGTCCAAACGATATTATTGGAAAAAGGACTCATGGTTGATGCAGGGATAAGGTGCAATAACATCTTACCGACACCTTTCATCGGAATCGGTGTTCTATCTTGTTCTATGTCCAATAGGCGTTCAATACGAAAATCCTTAATTTGTCTTTCCATATCCCCTAAACTCTTAAATGCCGCTCGCAGTTGATCAACATCAAGAGGGAATTTACCCTTCGAGCTTCGTGCATAAAATTTGTCATGTCCTCTATATGTGACCCTATGTGGCGCATACCAACTCCTATCGATTTTTATAATGAGAACACGATTTGTATTTGTTAATTCAACTGTATGCAGATGGCAAGAAAGTGTGGGTGATATCCCAGAACGGATTACGCTTTCAAGTTGTAACATATGGCTATCCCAGCCTGATGCTGGAACTCCAATCAGTTCGGTTGGTAATCCGTCTTCCTCATTCATACCGAAAATCAAGTACCCTCCAACGGTGTTAGCGAATGATGAGACATCCGCTAAAAATTCGCGACGATCTTCATCCCTTGGGCCCGGTAAGGTTGATTTATAATCTATAGCTTTACCCTCCTCAACCTTGTCGGTAACAAGTAGTTGCAAGTCTTCCTCCTCAAGGTACTCTAATGGCTTATCTAGCATATGGAGCCAACTTTAAACAGCGCACAGTTATTATGCAAGAGTTGGCAAGCTAGGCGACAGGATGCGCTAACCTCTCCCATCCCTTCATTTCAGCCATTAATCGGTTCCAATTTGCTCGGATTAGGGCTACCACGTAAAAAGCCGCTTGGAATAATAGGCGGCTTTTTACGTGCCCCGTGATTTATGAAGCAATAGAAATAAAAGCGAATAAATTTTACGGGGCAGAGTAACATTAGTACCGGCTTCACGTGGCAAAGCCACGTAAAAAATCGCCTTAGTAAATTGGGCGATTTTTTACGTGCCGCGTGATTAATGAAGCGATAGAATAAATAGCGAAATTAATTTTACGCGGCTTAGATACAAAATAGCGATTTCACGTGGCGCTGCCAGTATATTTAGAATAAATAGTGCGTATTGAATTTTACGGGGCTAGTCACATTAGTACCGACTTCACGTGGCAAAGCCACGTAAAAAATCGCTATAAGTAAAATTTGGCGATTTTTTTAGTGTATTTTTCGGTTAGCTATTTGCCGAATTGGGGATATCTATGTGATAATTAATTCTAGAATTATTAATGATTTAGCGAATTTTATGTATAAAAAGCTACTTATATCAATCGCGGTTATGTTTTTAGCTGGGTTGTGGGCAGTTCCTGCCATGGCGGCGGAGTTTAAGGGAGGGGAATCGATTACCGTAGCGTCATCCGAAGATGATGTTTATGCGGCCGGAGCTAATATTTTTGCGGATGGGGAAATAAAGGGGGATTTTTACGCGGCCGGGGCGGTTGTTCGGTGCAACTCCAATGTCAGCCAAGATGTTGTGATGGCCGGGTCCATGGTGGATTTGTTTGGTAACGTTGGCGATGACGCCAGGCTCGCCGGCTCTATGGTCAGCGTGGGAGGCAATATTGAGGATGATTTGATTGCTTTTGGCGGGATGGTGAGAGTGTTGCCGGGGTCGGTTATCAAAGGTGATTTAACCGTTGGCGGCGGAGCGGTTATGATTGATGGAATTGTAGAAGGAAATGTTTTGGGCGGAGGCGGACAAGTGATAATTAATGGCGAGGTTAAAGGTTCCGTAATAATGGAAGCGGATGAGATTATTTTGGGAAGTTCGGCCAAGATTGGCGGAATAATGCAATACACCTCGCCGAAAGATGCAAAAATAGACGGGGCGGCAACTGTTACCGGCGGCATCGAACATAAGATGCCCGAAAAGCCGGAACAAGCGGATAAATCCGAAGGTGCCAAGAAGCCAGAAGTTTCGAAAGGGGCCATATTCGGATTTGGATTGTTGGCTTTTCTGATTAAATTGTTGATTGGTTTGGTTACGGTATTGGTTGGTGTGTATTTCTTTAAAAAGCATTTGTTCAAAATGGCAGAGACCATGTTAACCCAATTCCCGGCCCAACTTGGTTGGGGTTTTGTATGGGCAATTCTTGTACCTCTTGCGTCGATTATACTAATTGTTACGGTTTTCGGGTCTACCCTGGGAGTGTTGGGTTTAATTGTTTACGCTCTAACCATGGTTATCGCCAAGGCTTTGGCAATGATCGGTTTTGGAGTCTGGATATGGAAGTTTTTCAGGAAAAATCATTCCTTTGAACTGAATTGGAAAGTCGCCGCACTCGGGGTTGTTGCCATGAATGTTATTTGGTTGATACCTCTGGTTGGTTGGGTATTTTGTATGGTGTTTACGCTTGCAGCGCTTGGAGCGGTGGTGAATTATTTGAAAACAGTAATAAAGTCGTAGTACTTAGTCGTAGTACTAAGTACTACGTACGGGTATTTGAGAAGCCTCGGTGTGAGCCGGGGTTTTTTATTGGTCTTGAATCAAACATGTTATAATAAACGTGTGCTGGAGATCATTGGTTATTATGCAATCGCGGCCGCAATTTACGGTTTGTTTTTGGGTTTATTGTTAAAGATGACACGGCCGGCATATCTATCCTTCAGACGCCGAAAGAGCGGTTATGGGGTTGTGTTTAACAGTATTACGGGCAAGCCGGAATCAATGGCAATTGTTTCATTGCAAACTTTGGGGGGAAAGACTTTTAGAACCGCACCAACAGATAGAGAGGGCAGGTATAATCTTGTGGCTCCCAAAGGGGATTATATCCTCGAGGTCAGGAAAGCCGGTTATAGTTTTCCCTCTAAGATATTAAGCAAGAAAAATAATGATTCGGCTTATGATCATATTTTGTGCGTGAAGCATATTATTGTATCGGATCATGGCTCGATAACTTTAAATATTCCGATTGACCCAATCAACGCCACTCGCAGAACATCATTTTTTAAAAGCAAGATTCTGCGCAATAAAAGATTTCAGGGTTATATTGGTTTGGTCGCGCCTCTTTTAGCAATATACACGGCGTATATAGCACGCGAATATTGGGTGGTTTGGATATTGTTGGGATTCTATTTTACAGCGTTGTTTTTTAGGTTTTTGGATTTTAAACCTCCCGCGCCTCCTTATGGCACCATCCGAGATGCGGAGACGAAGGATCCATTGGATAAAGTAATGGTAAGAATATTCGAGCAGAAATACGGTAAACTTTTAGAAACGCAAGTTACCAGCGCAAAAGGCAGATATGCTTTTGTGGTTAAAAAGGGCCGGTACAGGTTATTGGTGCAAAAACAGGGATATAGAAGTGTTATCATCAATTTTCCTGATGTTAAAGACGACCATTTTCTGTTGGCCAAAGATATTCTACTGCATCGCAGGGATAGCCAATAAATAACCAATAACCAACAAAACAATCATTAATAAATAATCAATATCCAATTTAATATAATCACCAAATGGTAATTTGGTTATAGAAAGATTGGATATTTATTGGATATTGGAATTTTGTTATTGGTTATTTGACGATAGTCAAGCGTTATGTTTAGATTGATTTAGCTAAATTATGCAAAAATTTTCGCATATGTTAAATGACAAAAAAATATCCCTTACAGCAGGCGCGGTTATATTGGCGCTAATTTTACTGGTTTTGATTTTTTCTACCGTGGGTACGGTAAATGCCGGCGAAAGAGGCATCTTAGTGCAGTTTGGTGCGGTTACCGGCAAAGTTTTTGACGAGGGCTTGTATTTTAAAATTCCTTTTGTGCAAGAAGTGGTTATTGCGGATGTCAAAGTGCAAAAATCTGAGGTGGGCGCTGATGCCGCATCTAAAGATTTGCAGGTGGTAAACAGCAGGGTTGCGCTGAATTTTAAAGTTGACCCGAATAAAGCGGCAAATTTATATCAAGACGTGGGTAGAAATTATGAAGACAGGTTGATCAGCCCCTCTTTGCAAGAATCGGTTAAGGCGGCAACAGCCAAGTTTACAGCCGAAGAGTTGATTACAAAACGCAGTGAGGTAAGAGAAGAGATAAAGAGGAATCTCAAAGAAAAATTGGAACCGCATGGGATTTTGGTGGACGAGTTTAATATAGTGGATTTTTCTTTTTCGCCATCTTTTAACCATGCGATTGAGGAAAAAGTTACAGCAGAGCAACAAGCTTTGGCGGCAAAAAATAAGTTGGAACAGGTAAAATTTGAAGCAGAGCAAAAAATTGCGGAGGCAAGAGGCCGTGCCGAGGGTATCAGAATAGAATCGGAAGCGCTTAAAACCAACGATAAGATTTTGGAGATGAGGTTTATCGAGGCTTGGGATGGCAAGTTGCCGGTTGTAATGGGGCAGACCGGTAGTATATTGGATATATCATCGATATTAAAATAATATCAGAATATAAAAAAGACAAAATAGACTAAAAGTATTTTGGAGAGTTTTATTAAAGATTAATTAAAATATATTATGTCTTTTTGGCAAAAACTTTTTGGTAAGAGAGAAGAGAAAGAATCATCAATGGGATCAAGCGCAGATATACCTGTTTCGGTGCCTACACCTCCTCCGATTCCGGAAGAAATAGGAGCGGAACCTAACGTAGCGCCAGAGCCGGTACCCGAGGCCGTAGTTGTGGAAATTGAGGATGCTGTCGGTGGTAAAAGCTGGTAATTTATTGGCACAGAATACAAAAGACCATCCTTCTTATAGGCAGCGGTCTTTTTTAAAACCAACTTATAATATATTTATGTTTGGTGGATGTTAGGTTACACAATCATTGGTAATTCCTCCACCTCCATCTTTTCGCCGGTTACTATGCCCTCGATGCGGTATGAGCCGTGTTGAGGAGCCTCCATGTAGCCGTTCCAGGCGGCGCGGGCCATACCGCCAGAGTTAATCCAATCGAACAGCCATTCGCCCGTGTGTTTGGGTTCGGCTTGTTGGATACCGGCGCCAATGTAACTTAGCCAAGTTTTATTAAAATCTTCTTGACTGCCTATGGTTGGCGCCATCAGAATCGGCAAGCCGAGAGCGCAATAAAAAGACATCTCGCTGGGTTTGGTCCAGATTATATCGGTTTTGCGCAAAATTTTGTTGAATTCTTTAAAATATGTGGGGCGATCGGGGTAAGCATCCACAAAAAGTTTTTTGCCAAGCAAATTTTGCATGCCCAGTTTTTTAATTGTGGCCGTAATGTCTTTGGCAACATCTTTTTTGGTCCCGGCCATAAGATGCATTACGAAACCATTGCGTTTTAAACGGCTTTTCAGACTGGTTAAAATATCGAGCGCCAATTGACGTTGCGCGCCGGCGCCGCCAATGGCAAACATGAGGGTAAGAGGATGATCTTTTTTGACACTGCAAGAACCAATACCCACCTCGCTTTCGATGGTTTTAAAATATTTTTTAACAAAGATGCCCTGCGGATCCAGATTGCAGATTCGTTGCATCATCTCTTTTTTGCAAATGCTGTTATCCAAACCGCCGATCACTTCGCGGGGCAAGGGGAAGCCGGTGTGATAAATGTTTTCTTCTTTTACGCCGTAAAGCTTGAGGCGCTCAACAACTCGGCCGTTGGGAGCAAAATATTTGATGCGGCTTTTTTTAGGATCGCGAGGAACCCAAACGCGCGCCATATCCGCGTCGCAGATTTGGCAATAAATATCGCCGGGGTAATCGTAGACTTCGGCCGCGAAAGCACCGGTAAAGAAAGTACAGATTAGTGGCTTGGGTTTTTTGGCCAGTTTTTCGATTAAGTGCCGGCCCATGCCCAATTTTTCGATCATGTAATAGGTTTGGTGTACCTGATATGTGGGATCGGATAAATCTCGGCGCGGATAAAAATCATCAATCTCTTGGATCTTATCCATGATGGCAAAAGCTATATCGCCGATTACAGGGATGGGTTTTAAGCGGGAAACCGCTTCGTAACCCTTGCGGCTTTCGACCCAAAGTTTTTTATCGCGAGCGGGGATGCCCGGGTAGTCATCCATTTTGATAACACCGCCTTCGGCGAGTTCTTTTAGGGCGTAAGCGGCGCGGTCGTGGCCGTAACCCATGTTTACTGAGAGCACGTAAGCAGGCTTGCTCATACAATTTTAATGAAAAAATGAAAAGATGAAAAAATTAATAAATTCATGTGTCGAGCGGGGCTCGAATTAATTGGATATATTTTAGCATAAAAGTGATGATGATGGGTAATTTTTGATTGTTTGGTGCGCGGATATGCTATACTTTGCCTAATATGGAAAATCCTTTTATTGTGGAAGTTAAAGAAGTGGAACAAAAACTCACTCCAAGGCAATATTTGATGCAAGAGATGTTGGAAGATATCTCGCTTTTTTCAGCCGGCGCGCAAAAAGCCATAAAAGAGTTGGCCAAGGGCAATGACAATTTGGATGATGAATTGGCGACTGCGCTTAAAGATGAAAGAGATGTTTGGTGGATGGAGAAATATGGCTTTCCTTACAAACAAAAGCAGGCGAGGATAGAGGTTTTGATGAGAAAGTACGCACCACCCGCAGAAAAAGCCAAAGCCATGGAGTTGCAAAGATCTTTACTGGAGGCTTTAAAAAATGACGATCAAGAAAAAGTTAAAGAGTTGCAGGAGATGTATTTTCGTGAATATCCTGATCAGCTTGAGGGGGTTACCGTTTTGTTTGAATTGGCAAATTTTAATAAATTAAACAAAAAAGTCAGCGAAGATCGCAAGGAATACAAAACTCAAAAAAGTGATTTTGAAGAATTAACACAATATCAATTTTTGCTCACGGATTTTATTTTGTATAACAGTGAGGATAAGGAATTCATGCAAAATTTTTGGAAAGTTTGGGCAAAGATATCTGAAGATCAAAATTTACTCCGAGAGTTCAATCTATTGAAAAGGGGAATTTTAAGCCAGGTAGCGGTTCATAAATTATTTGATAAGTTGGGTTATTCGCCAAGGTTGGCTCATCCGCGCGAAGACGCATTTGATGCGATTGATATTTGGACAGAGGCCGGAGATGTGGTGCAGATTAAGGGTACCGATAAGAATCAACCGGTTATTTTGGAATCTGAAGAGATAGCTTTTCCTGCAGTTGAGGTAAAGGATAAGGGGACTTTGAAATACTTGAATAGCTTTATGATGCAACACGCACAACGCTTTCGAACTAAATTACAGAGATTTAATGAAAAAACACATCAAGCAGCGAAAGGATATTTTGTAGTTATTCCATACACCAAATTTGATCATATAACCGGGGAGCCGGATCGGGAGTTTGTGGAGAGGGTTAGGGTGGAATTTACTACTTAATCCAAATACTTAGTCATAGTACTTAGTCGTAGTCCTGGGAATTGAAAATGATTTATTGCTTTGAGTTTGGCACAACCCCTCTATATCTCTCCTTATCATGGGAGACTTGTTAACCCGGTGACAGCCCCTGATAAGGGGTTTGGGGTTGTGCTAAGTTCACGACCTTGAGGCTGGCAGAGTCATGATTGATGATAGGCGTGATGGACGGTACCAACACAGGTACGAGTTTATCGGTGGACCGGATTCGAACATCATGCTTTACTGGCTCGTTGGCTTTGCTTGGGGCCAGGGTAAATGGGAGGAGTTGATTCATGCTTTGCAACGCGATGTAAAGATGGACAGGTGGTATACGGTTCTGGAGGCGATGGCTTCGTATTTCATGTCACATACGTATCAGAGTTTGCGGTTGTTTGTTCCTTTGGACTGAACTTTTTGACTTAACCGGCACCGCATCAAAAATTAACTTTGTTGGCTGATGCATCTCGCTATGTGCTCTATATATAAATAAATATAGAAAGCATAGACTTGAGAATTTATATAATAAATTCTTCAGAGATCTTAGTTTCCATCTATTATCGATGGGGGTTAAGATCTTTTTAGTAGTAAAATTAATAAAGTGTTAAAATACAAATATGACAGAAAAACAAATAAAATCGGGGTCAGATATAAATGCAACTTATAATCGCAGGCGTTTTGATATGGCGGAGTCGGATTTGAGAGATTTGCCTGAGTTGATGGAAGAAAAAGAGGATTATAAGGTCTACAAAGGTATGAGTGCGGACGAATATGCTGATTACACAGAGAAGATTCATTCTTTGGAAGCTCGTGAGGCATTCGGTATGGTTTTGGAGGTTGCGGAAGCTATTAAAGATGCAGGAGGCAGGGCGCTTATTGTTGGCGGGGCTGTGCGGGATGAAATTTTGGGTATTGCTGCGAAAGATTTTGATATTGAGGTTTATGGGCTGGGTGCGGATCAAGTTGAGGAGATCGCCATGCGGTTTGGATCTGTGAAAGATGTTGGAAAAGCTTTTGGTATTTTAGAGTTGCAACATGAGGGTGGAGTGGAGTTGGATATATCATTGCCTCGGACAGATTCAAAAATAGGCGAGGGGCACAGGGGTTTTGAGGTTAAGGTTGACCCGTTGATGTCTATCGCTGATGCCGCCAGGCGCAGGGACTTTACTTTTAATGCATTATCGAAAGATCCGCTAACCGGTGAGATTTTTGATCCGTTTGGCGGAGTGGAAGATTTACGTCGGCATCTTTTAAAAGTGACGGATGAAGAGAGATTCAGAGATGATCCGCTCAGATTACTTAGGGGTGCTCAATTTGTTGGTAGATTTGGATTGAAAGCGTCTCCGGAGACTATTGAGACTTTTAAAAGCATGGTGCCCGAGTTGGCACAAATATCGAAAGAGCGGGTGCGTGAGGAGTGGGAAAAGTTATTGTTGAAATCCAAGAAGCCATCAAAAGGATTGAATTTGTTGCGTGAGATTGGTGTTGTGGAGGCTTACTATCCGGAGTTGCAAGCTTTGATTGGTTGCGAGCAGGAGTTTGAATGGCACCCTGAAGGCGATGTTTGGACGCATACACTGATGGTAGTTGATAGCGCTAAGGAACTCATAAATATTTATCAATTAAAACAAGATAAGGCACGGATAGTTATTCTTGCGGCGCTTTGTCATGATCTTGGTAAACCAAGTACCACGGAATTTGTTGACGGCAGAATCAGATCACGCAGGCATGAGCAAGCCGGGATGGAACCAACGGAAAAATTTTTAGAAAAGATAGGTGCCAGAAAAGATGATATCGAAAAAGTTAAAAAAATTGTGGGAGAGCATTTGTGGCCAAAAGTCAGTTACGATCATGGGAGTGTGAGCGATGGCGCGTTTAGACGGTTGTCCAAGCGTTTGCATCCGGCCACGATTGAAGAGTTGAGTTATGTCAGCGAGGCGGATAGTTTGGGAACCGGGCCGTTTTTTGATCCGGAGAATCCTGAGCAATTTTTACTTGCCGGATTGGAGCGTGGAGGCGCAAAAGCTGCGGTTTGGGTAAGGGAAAGAGCTGAATCCATTGGAGTAAACCAAAAAAAGCCGGAGTTGTCTGTTACCGGCAAAGAATTGATTCGATTGGGATTTGTTCCCGGCAATAGAGAAGGCCAAAGATTTAACGATGTTATCAGATTGGCGGATGAATGCAGGGATTTGGCGGGGATGAAGAAAGAGGAGTTGCTGGCAATCTTAAAAAACAGCGGAGGATCGATTGCGGTTGCTAAGCAAGCTTTAGAGATTTTTTTGGAGAAAAATGTTAATCCATTCGAAGCGGATAAAATTTGAAATAAAAAACCACTAGCTACGAGATTGGGTTTACATTGTTTAATGCTTGCCAAAAATAATAAGAATTGCTAAGATAGCGCAGCAATTAATACAGATATCTTGTATTTAATAGTTAATAGTCCAAGAAACTTGTTTTGGGAGTTTGCATCTTGTTTCTTGGCAAAAGTTTGGAAATTTTACCAGAGGGACGTCGTATAATGGTAGTACAGGGGTCTCCAAAACCTCTAGCGCGGGTTCGATTCCTGCCGTCCCTGCCAGCAAAAAAGCTTCGATTTATCTCGACGCTTTTTAGATTGGAAAATACTACTGCCAATCACATTTTTCCTGTATAATTAAAACATAATCAATAATAACTTTTATATGAAAAATGATACGAATCTTTATTTAAAGATTGGCGCGGCTATTGGATACGCGGCTATGGTTTTTGTGAATTATTTGGCCAATGCTTTGCCGATTGGGGGAGTGACCACGGGGGAGGCCTCGGATGCTTATGCGAATTTGTTTACACCGGCAGGGTTAACGTTTTCGATATGGGGTTTGATTTATTTGTTGCTGGGCGCGTATGTTGTGTATCAGTTTGTTTATACCAAAAAGAAAGATGATTCAAAAAAGGATAAATTGATTGCCAACGTGAATAAATATTTTATTTTGTCATCACTCGCTAATATTGCGTGGATTTTTGCTTGGCACAACGGAATTATCTGGCTGTCTGTCATCATTATGTTGGTTCTTTTGACTTGCTTGATTAAGTTGGCGGAGATTCTTAAGAAAGAGACTTTTGCTTTGACTGATTATGTTTTCTTGAAGTTACCGTTTAGCATCTATTTCGGTTGGATTACGGTTGCGACTATTGCCAACATAACCGTGTTTTTGGTCAGCTTGAATTGGAATGGGTTTGGGCTTAGTGATGTTGTTTGGATGATCTTGATTGTGTTTGTGGGAGCGGGAATTGGAATTTGGCGGATGTTGAAAGATGGAAATATTGCATATGGCTTGGTACTTGTTTGGGCGTATTCGGGGATATTGTATAAACATCTTTCCGCGAGTGGATTTGCCGGGGAGTATCCAAATGTCATTATTTCGGTGATAGCCTGTATTGGTTTATTTGTGGCGGGGATTGTTTATTTGTTGCTGAAGAAAAAGACGGCGAAATTAAATAACAAATAATAAAGAATGTACCAGCTTAATACAAAGTGTAGAATGTTGGTGCTTTATTTTTATAAAACCATAATTTATGCAAAATTATAATAAAGATTTTTCTTATAATTTAGTAAAAGGCAGGATAGCTGAAACTTTGTTTGAGCAGATGCTTCGGGATGCGGGTTGTTTTACGGTTTTGTCTTTTGGTTATGAGAATATAGCGCCCGGGCTCATGAGTCGTCAGGCGAGTATTAAAGCCGAAGAAACGATGGAGATCATAAGGCGCTCACCGGATTTTGTTGTTATTGATAACAAAAATCATGAAGTGCATTTGGTTGAAGTTAAATATATGAAGCGGTTGAAAAAGGAATATGTCTTTCCTATCGCAGAAAAAATGTATGGATCATGGAAACCTTCTTGGCTTTTTCTTGCAACCCCAAAGGGGTTTTATTTTTCCAAAGTCAGCGATATAGTAGAGCGAAAAGGTGACATATTTGAATTAACAACAACTCAAATATCAAAAAAACTACAATTAAAATATTTGGATTTATTGAATCGGTTTATTGATTAAAAAATAATTATTTTAGAGTTAGCGATTATAGTTGATTATATCAATCCATCTTGATATAGTCTTTTTTGATATTATGCAGCCAAAATGTTGCAAGGGGTCAAAATCGACCAAGGATTTGCGGATTACCGTGGATTTTTTGAAAGTAATCAGCGAGGAGAGCCGGTTGAAGATTCTGTGTATGTTGAGAGATGGGGATAGGTGCGTTTGCGAGATTTGGCAATTTTTGGATTTGCCGCAGAATTTGATATCGCATCATTTAAAGGTACTAAGAGATTTTGGGTTGATAGAATCCAGAAAAGATGGATTAAAGGTATATTATTCAATTAATCAAAAAACAATTATTAAATATAATTCGTTATTAAATCATTATTTGCAATCTTATGAGCAATAAAATCGAGAGTGTTCTGGTTTTGGGTTCTGGGTGTCCCACTTGTAAAAAGTTGTTTGAGCTAACCGAACAAGCGGTTAAAGAAGTGGGTTTGGAGGTTAAGGTGGAATATATTACGGATATTCAGAAAATGATCGAGATGGGGGTGATGCAAAGCCCGGTTTTGGCCATTAATGGCAAGCCTGTAATGACGGGTGCGATTGGTGACATGGAAGATATTAAAGATTTGTTACTGAAGAAGTGCGGTGATGAGGGTGAAGAATCTTCGGGATGTTGCGGGGGTGGGTGCGGATGTAGCGGTAATTGCCAGTAGCAAAAAATATGGATATTTTTTATCCCATAGAATATTTTGCCGAACTATTTACCTATTCCGTAATAAAGCTTAATCCGGAATCACATTTGGGAGATGCGGTGAACTTTTTTATTTATGATTCCATAAAGATAATACTTTTGCTTTTGGTTATTAATTATTCTATGGCCATTGTGCGTCACTACTTGCCGGTTGAAAAACTGAAGGACTTTTTAGCTTCGCGTAAATGGTATGGGTTGGATTATCTGTTGGCCGCACTTTTTGGCACGATCACTCCGTTTTGCTCTTGTTCTTCGATTCCATTATTTGTTGGATTTTTGGAGGCGGGTATTCCTTTGGGGGTGACGCTATCGTTTTTGATTGTTTCACCGTTAGTCAACCAAGTAGCTGTCGTATTGTTTGTCGGTTTATTTGGCTGGAAGATCGCTATCCTTTATGTCATTGCAGCGATACTTCTAGGAATAGTTGGTGGTTATATTTTAAGTTTACTAAAATTAGAGAAATATGTGGCGGATTATGTTTGGAAGATTAAAAGACAAAAATTAGAGGTAAAGAACAGTAAACAGCCTTTTAGTGTTTTGCTGAAAAAGTTTTGGCACGAGGGTTGGGATATAACCAAAAAGATCATTCCTTATGTTTTGATCGGAATTGCGGTTGGAGCCGGGATACATGGTTTTGTACCGGCCGGGTATTTTGAGGCGCATATTACGGCTGATAATTTGTTTGCTGTACCGATTGCGACTTTGGTCGCCGTGCCCATGTATGCCAATGCGGTTGGGGTTATTCCGATTATGCAGTCACTTGTGGAAAAGGGGATTCCACTTGGAACGGCTATGGCTTTTATGATGGCTGTGGTGGGGCTCTCTTTACCGGAGGCTTTGATTTTGAAGCGAGTAATGAAATTAAAGTTGTTGCTTTATTTTTTTGGAGTTACGACTATCAATATTATAATAATTGGTTATTTGTTTAATGTATTTATTGGATAAATAGAGTGTTGGCAGTAGCCCAATGTTATATTTTAGACTACAATTATAATCAATATGCCAAATACGCAAATGTTTAAAATAGCGGTAAGCGCATTTATCGTTAATCAAGATAAGATTTTATTGCTTAAAAGAAGTGATGACGAGTCTTTTTTGCCGGGAAAATGGGAGGTGCCGGGAGGCGGTATTGATGTTGGAGAGAGTATAGAACAAGGAGTGATGCGTGAAGTTAAGGAAGAAGCGGGGATTGATGTGACCGTTAAAGATCTTTTTGGATATTTTGAATTCGTGGACGGCAAAGGCGTACAAACGGTGAACCTGAATTTTTTGTGTACAATGGATGCCAAACATGGTGACGTTGATGTTGCATTGGGAGAGATGCAAGAAGCTCGATGGGTGGAGTTGGAGGATTTTGATGACGTGGATTTTACTTCACATAATATGGTTGATGCGTGTAGGCGGGCTTTGGAGATTGGATGAAAATGATAAGCCTTATGGAAAATTCAGATCCACAACAAAGGAAATATACGGTATTATCTTATAATCCCGAGTGGCCGGCATTGTTTGAGTCGGTTCGAGAGGAACTGAAGACGGTGTTTCATGACGAGGCAATAAAAATAGAGCATGTCGGCAGCACGGCGGTTCCCGGAATGGCCGCGAAACCTACGATTGATGTACTGATTGTGGTTAAAAATGTATTTGAAGTCGATAAGCTGAACGAAAAGATGAAACAGCTTGGTTATGATGCTTACGGAGAGTATGTTGGAAAGGGCGGAAGGTTTTTTGCGAAAGAGGAAGATGGAGAGAGGATTGTTAACGTGCATTGTTTTCCGGCAGATCATCCAAAGGTTAGGGATTTGATTGGTATGCGGGATTATTTACGTGCACATGAGGAGGAGTCGAAAGCATACGCGGATTTGAAGTTGGATTTGGTACAAAAATTTCCGAATGATTATTTTGCTTATCGAAAGGAAAAGGATAGATATATTCAAGAGTTGAAGAATAGGGTTTTGAAGTGGAGATATGGTTTTAATGGATAAAATTATTCTATGAAAAAAATACAAAAGGCGTTGATTTGGATAACGGAAATTTTGAACAGGCATGAAATTCCTTATCAGATAACGGGCGGATTGGGAGCGCGTGCTTATGGGGCGACGAGGCCGATTAATGACATTGATTTGGATATTCCGGAAGACAGGTTTGCGGAGATTTTGGATGAGGTGAGGCCGTATATTGTGTATGGCCCTGCGAGATACAAGGATAAAGTTTGGGATTTGGATTTGATGACTTTGAATTATGAGGGGCAAGAGATTGATGTGGGCGGAGCTTATGATGTTAAGATAATGGATGAAAAAACAGGTGAATGGCATCATTACACCGCTGATTTGGAGGTCGGCAATTTGTTGGATATTCTGGGAGTTAAAGTCAGGGTTGCGCCAAAAGAAGATTTGATACGTTATAAATCTTGGCTGGCTATGCCCGGGGATCATCAGGAGAGGGACGTGAGGGAGATGAAAGCGGTGGAAACGTGATTTTGTGTAATGAATTACGAGAAATAAAAAATAATTATGTTATATTCTTCCAATGAATCGAGGTTTGACTTGGAGCGGAGTGATTCAGTTAAACAGAAAACAGAAAGTACCGATTGTACTGTCAATTTTAGTGATGATACGGTCAGAAATGAGTTAAAGAAAGATTTTACGGGTTATGAAGCAAGGGTGATAGATGAATTGACGCCTGAAGAAATGGAAAAAATTATTCCTTATTTGAGCAGAATTCGGGAGGCGCGTGTGATGGGAATATTGCCACATGCAACATCTTTTCGCAGTTTTAAACCCTTCACAGAATTATCAACAGAGCAATTTGAATTATTGAAAGCGAGTGTTGGTAAGTTTCCAATGGCTACAATTATGGGATTGTTACGGGAGCCAAAGGTTTTAGACGCTTTGAAGCCTGAGGATCCGCGTTATCCAATTTCTCATAAATTATTGATTATACCCGATATTGGCGCTCATATTATTTTGGGTAACATGAATAGTTGCAATAAGTTATTAGAGCATGATGACCCCGGCGCTTATATTGATGAAAGGATTCAACTGTTAGATAGATTCAAGAAACTGCATAAGAAGGAACCGAAATTTTTATTGGCCGAGTTTATGAGATTAAGCGAGGAAAAAGTAGCATTTTTAGAAACCATTGATGAGGAATCAACCAGGGAAATATTTTTACAATCTGCAAACTTATACGAAGAAAATCCGGCCGCTTTTGTGGCAAGAGTGAACCTTTGGAAGAGAGTATTTACCGTTGATATTCTATCAAGAGTCCGGGAATCTCAAAAAAGATTTGATAAAAACGGTTTGAATAAGTTGGTGGCTCTGCGGGCATCATGGACAGAATCTTTATTGGATTTGGCGGGTTTGGAAGGTTTTAGGGCATCTTTGAATGATCCTGAGTCTGTTAAATCATTTGTTGATGCAGGTAGGGGTGCCGAGATAATCAACAAACTGAATCCTGATTTGGTTAAAGAATTGGAGAGCCGCACAGAAATTTCGATTGAAAACGATATGGATGATGGATGTGATGAAGAGGTTAGAGATATATTGGAAATGTCGGGTTTATTAAGAGTTTTAAAGAGTTGCGTTAGAGAGATCGCGATAGTACCGAGTCAATCTTTGCAGGGCGCGACAGGGACTTATGGTGCTTTGAATGGTGAAATATTGCTTAACGGACAAATTGATTCGGAAAAGAAGAAATTTTTTCCGGGAACGATAATGCATGAGGCGGGCCATGCAGTGGAAAATCTATTGGGTTCAAAAATAAATGGACAAAGACTTTTTGATAAATATGCAGTCGAAATTGTTTATCATAAAGTTGCCGTTTCATCCGCTTATCCGGAAGCATTGGGTAAAATTCATGGAAAAGACAGCGGGTTGTATCTGCGTGAATCATTTGCTGAGGATTTTAGAATTTTTCTACAAAAATCAGATTTGTTACCGGCGGATCGTAAGGAAATTTTTCAGGATATGATCGCGGAAGCACTTCCTCAAATTGATATAAGCGAAATGCGAGAAAAAATTCGTCGAATGTATGGTTTGTTGTACGGATTGAATACAACCGAAGTACAAAAGCCCACCGATTGTGCGGATATAGAAGATTTTACCAGGAGATTGGATCGCATGGATTCTGAGCGCAAAAGAGAAGCACAAGAAAAAACGAAAAAGGAGCTGGAGCAAAAGAATGTGGAGAAATAGTTTAAAGTGTATAATGATTTTAATATGGAAGGAAATCCTTTTGAAGCAATGACTACGGAGTATGGAGGTCAAAGATTCGAAAAAGCTGTAGCAAGAGCTCTTGAGGTTTTTGAATTGCCGGATTATGTGCAGAATATTTCTTATGATGAAAGTTTTGGCCCTGCGATAAGAATTGTATATAGCGATAAAAAAGATGATGTGCCGGGTTTTAAAGTTAGGGCATTTTTTGCTCGGTTACAAGCCAGTCTGGCGGAAAATAATTTGGAACTTGGATCACTTTCGGGATCAGGAGGGAACCGTGAGACATATATGGTTAATGAGTTGGTTGTAGACGGAGGTACCAATTGGCGCAGATGGTTGCCGTATCCGGAAAAATTTGACGAAGAGATAGGGTTGCTCTTGGATGAAGCGGCGCAAAAAGTGGGTCAGCAGACGGGCGGCGACAGTTACGCAAAGTTTTACCATTTTTTAGATGAGGCGGAACGAAAAGGAATGCTATCCAAGGAGGAAGTGAGGTTGATCAGCTCGCAAATGAATCGGGTGGCGCATGTGTAAAAATCATTATTTTGGATAAAAATAATGAGGTGTATAAGATTGTCCAGTAAATTTTGGCAATTGTTAATTGCTATTGCAAATAATTTGCATTATGATATGATGCTTGCATGATAATTGAGATATTGAAGCAAGCAGGTTTTAAAATTACCAAGCCTCGAAAGGCCGTGATTGACGAATTGCAGAAGTGCCACGAACCCAGATCAGCGCAAGAATTACATCAGAATATTTCGGATGTTGATTTGGTTTCCGTTTATCGTACGCTCGAGATATTGGAAGAGATCGGGGCTATCCAGCGTGAAGATTTGCAGGGAGCCAGCAAGTATTATTTGGCAGAAGATTCACACCATCACATAACATGCAGAAAATGCGGCAAGATGGAGTGTTTGCCGTGTACTCATGCATTCGAAGCAGTTAAAGGTTTTAAAGAAATTAAACATCAATTAACTTTAATTGGAACTTGCAAGGCATGTTCAAAATAATATGACATTTTTATACATAATATTGGCGACATTATCCGTAAGCCTCATATCTTTTGTGGGAGTTTTGGGTTTGGCTCTCTCCAAAAAGAAATTGGATGGTTTGTTGTTGGTTTTGGTGGCACTCGCGGGCGGAGGTTTGCTGGGGGGTGCGTTTTTGCACCTTATTCCCGAGGCTATTCATGAAATCGGGCATGATCATAATCAACTGCAGATCATTTTTATTTTTGTAATTTTGGGTTTTTTGTTGTTTTTGCTTATTGAGCAAGGCTTGCATTGGCATCATTGCCATACGGGGGAGCATGGAGGCAAGGCTTGCGCGGATCATGCGCACAAAAAACCGATGTCCAAATTGATTTTGATTGGTGACGGTGTGCACAATTTGATTGATGGTTTGATTATTGCCGCATCGTTTATGGTTAACCCTTTGGTTGGATTGGTAACAACCATTGCCGTGGCTTTGCACGAGATACCGCAAGAAATTGGGGATTTTGGAGTTTTGGTTTATGGCGGATATAAAAAGAAAACAGCTTTAATGTTTAACTTTTTGTCGGGGTTAACAGCCGTATTGGGCGGCGTGATCGGCTATTTGTTTGCGGATTTGAGCGAGGCGGCGGTTTTGTATCTATTACCGGTTGCGGCGGGTGGTTTCATTTATATTGCGGCTTCGGATTTGGTCCCGGAGATAAAACATAGCGAACATGGTTCACGTCTGGCTCTAAATTTTATTGTTTTTATTTTGGGGATTGCGTTTATGTTTGGGATGAAGTTTTTGCCATTTGCCGACCATTGATTATATTTCACGAGTGGGTGGGACTTCGTAAGTGGAACATGGTATAATATGCGTATATGCGTTATTTATCATCCACACTAATCGTTATTGCCGCAACGATTACAATATTTGCACATGGTGCAAATGCCAAAACAATTGATTCGGGCGAGCTTATTAAGGCGTCGACCCCGGCGGTGTATTACTATTTTGACGGTAAAAGGTATGTTTTTCCCAATGAAGATGTTTATTATTCTTGGTATGAGAATTTCGATAACGTAAATGTGGTTTCCGATGCGACTTTGGCATCAGTGCCGATTGGGGGCAATGTGACTTATCATCCGGCCACGCGATTGGTAAAAATAGTTTCCGATCCGAAAGTTTACATGGTTACGGAAAAGAATCTGCTGCAATGGATTCAATCCGAGCAAGATGCGATTGCGATTTATGGCGCGGAGTGGGCCAAAGAGGTAAGGGATGTTTCGGATGCTTTGTTTATGGATTATAAAATTACAGACCCGCTTTCATATACCGAAGAGAACAATGATACTTGGAAATCCGCCGTAAGGTTGATTTATCCGTATTATGCGACCGTCTTGAAAGAATTCATTGCGGATAAGGATACGGGCGATATCGCAAATTTTGTGCATCCGGATGGCGCACAGGTGATAGAAGCGATTAAATATGGGTATTCGGCATCCAGCACAAGCTCCATGGATGATCTATATAATTTCTTTAAAATCAATTCCACGGATTGGACGATACAAATGGATTATTTTCATGGGCACTCATCCGGTACCGCGAGATTGTTGAATTTTTCAAAAACCGTTGGCGATACTTTTGCGCACAGATCAGTCATTATTACGGATGAAGATAAACCTGATTCAACAAGAGAAATATTGTTCCGTGAGATTACTTTTCCCAAAGGCTATTTGAGTTATCCCGGAGCGGTTACATTCAATTATATGAAAGGTGATTTTGATGTTGAGCAAGCATTCATCACTAACGTATCAAAAGATGAATTGGAGAATTGGTATGAAACGGTGGGCGCTACGGCTGGATGGAGCAGTATGGAGCTGGTCGAAAGCCCGATCAGTATGTTTAACTACTATCGAATGGAAAACGGCAACTTGAATAATTCCATACAGCAAGTTTATTTGGATGGGGCGAGCATACCGGAGTTTGTGGGATTACTGGTTGTGGGGAGTGAGCTGAATAAAACCATTGAATAGTCCATCAAGCTAAAAGTCCGTAAAGTCCGTCAAGCTGGGTTAATTGGCTTGATGGACTTTTTGCTTGATGGACTTGATAGACTGGTAATGCGTGACATTTTGGCTTATTTAAGCTATACTGGGAGCATATGAAAAATGTTACACCATTGGAACCGGGATTTTATGGAATGGGGATCGCGCCCCGAATGCTCGAAATTTTATGGAATCTCAAATTTAAAACACCAACTCCCATTCAACAAAAAGCCATTCCCATTGCTGTTGAGGGGAAGGATGTAATTGGTATCGCTCAAACGGGAACAGGGAAAACGTTGGCTTTTTGCGTACCCATGATACAGCGCATATCACAAACTAAAGGCAGAGGTTTGGTTGTTTTGCCGACACGTGAGCTGGCGATACAGGCTGAAGAGGTTTTTAAGTTGGTGGGCAAATCCATTGGTTTAAGGACGGCTTTGCTTATTGGCGGCGCGTCCATGAATAATCAGTTGAAAGATTTAAAAAAGAATCCGCATGTTTTAATAGTTACACCGGGCAGGCTTATCGACCATTTACAGCAACGCAAGGTTGATTTGCGCGATATTACGGTTTTGGTGCTTGATGAAGCGGATAGAATGTTGGATATGGGTTTTGCACCGCAGATTAATCAGATATTAAAAACCGTACCAAAAGAAAGGCAGACATTATTGTTTTCCGCCACCATGCCTCCGGATATCATGAAAATTGCGAGCAAGTACATGGAATTACCGATTTCCATCGAGATTGCACCATCGGGTACAACTGCAGAAAGAGTGTCGCAAGAGCTTTTTGTGGTTAACCGTGAAGATAAGTTGAAATTACTGCAAAGGATTTTAGAAGATTTTAGAGGCTCGGTTCTTGTGTTCAGCAGAACGAAACATGGAGCCAGCAAGATAACCAGGACACTTAAGAAGATCGGACATACCGCGGCAGAGATTCACTCCGATAGATCGCTATCGCAGAGGAGAGAGGCTTTGGACGGGTTTAAAAGCGGGAAGTATCGAGTGCTTGTAGCTACGGATGTTGCGGCGCGTGGGTTGGATGTGAAAGGCATAGAACTGGTTGTTAATTACGATTTGCCGGAGCACGCCGAGGATTATGTGCATAGAATCGGTCGAACAGGACGTGCGGGGGAAGAGGGAAGGGCGATTTCCATTGCCAGCCCGGATCAAAAGAAAGAGGTTGATGCCATAGAGAAATTCACGAGATCTTATTTGCCGGTTTCCACCGTACCGGATTTGCCTGTTACTCAAAGCGCATCGGAATCCAGGCCGTCATCTGGCAGAAGACCCGGACGAAGAGCTGCGGGCAGAGGGGCCGCGAGGCCGGGGAGAAGGAGACGGTAACTTCAAATAACAATTAAGAATTAACAATTAAGAATTAACAATTACCCCACTATGTCCTACGGACTTCGAGGGGCAAGCCGATTAACAATTACCAAATTGGCGAGAGAGGCGGTTGTTGTTGTGGGATTTTTTAGTTATTTTTGACGCTATGCTATAATTGTATTTATGATTATGGCTGAAAAAAAGGTTAAAAAAACTACGCGGAAACAACATGTCGCCGTAACGGCGGCAAAACACCTGCGTAAACATTTTTGCGATCATTTTGTACCGCATGAGGGTAATAACCATGTACCTCATGTTTTAAAACATAATGTGCTTTTGGGTTACAGCGTGATCATTTTATTGCTCAAGGTTTTGGTTGTGGTAACGCCCATAATGTTACCATCGGCCAGTTTGTACTCCGGTGCGGTTACGGCATCCAATGTTATCTTGCTTACCAACCAAACCAGGATAAACTTGGGGTTGGGCGGATTAACGCAAAATGCAAAATTGATGGCTGCGGCACAGGCAAAGGCTATGGACATGCTTAATAACCAGTATTTTGCCCATAACAGCCCGGCCGGGTTAACGCCGTGGTATTTCATTAAAAGCCAAGGTTACGCTTATGAGCGCGCCGGGGAGAATCTGGCCGTGCATTATACCACCGCCGAGGGTGTGCACGATGGCTGGTTGGCGAGCCCTGCGCATCGAGCCAATATAGTGAAAGAGGATTTTACGGAGATTGGAGTGGGTGTGGCGCATGGTGATTTTGAGGGATACCCATCAACAATAGTTGTTCAATTTTTTGGCAGACCCAAAGAGGTTGTTGTTGTAGATCCGGAGCCGGTTGCGGATATGGAGGATGCTACACAAGCTGAATCATTGCCGGAAATCGTAACAGAGGCCGAGCCAATTCAGGAACCGTCCGAAACAGTTCAAACGAATGAAAAAGAAGTAGCGGCGGCGGTTGATTTGTCAAACGATGAAAATTTGCCGTCCGCGGGTGAATCCGCGACGGATGTTGCTGTAATTGTAAATGAAGTGGAGCCCGCGAAACCACCGGTAGTGGATGTTTCCGAGTTGGTTATTGCACCCACGGAAAAAGAAGGTGTTTATGACGTAAAAGTGGCTGCTAAAACAGCGGAATCGGTTGCGGTGCAGATGGGGAGCGAGTGGGTGGATTTGAAGCGAAACGCAGAGGAAGAAATTTGGGAAGGCGAGGTGGTGGAATCGGCCACATCATATAATAAAAACGGAGAATCTTTGCAAATTATTGCTCGAGATACGGATGGGGTTGTTACGGCGCAAACGGCCGCACTTGTGGTTCCGGATGCATCGGTGCAAGATTTTTTTGTTTTCAGTGAAGGAGAATCAAAATCAATTAAATTGTTCGGTTTTTTAACTTTAAACAATTTGGATGATAAGGTTAAAAAGTTTTATGTTTACATGATGATCTTTTTGGCAGCCGCCATAGTCCTTAAAGTATTGATTAAAATTCATGTTCAGAGAGTCTCCACAATTGCACATGCTTGTTTTGTGATAGGTTTGGCTTTTGTTATGTTGCTCATGTAGCGTTTGACAGGAGATGGGTTTTTTATTTAGTCTGTAACAGATGATTGTTAAAGTAATTAAAACGGGTATTTTTACAGAAGGCCAAGATCTGACGGTTTTTTTGTTTAAACAGTTGCCAAAATTGAGGGATGGGGATGTGGTTGCGGTAACTTCCAAAATTGTGGCTTTGGCAGAGGGCAGGACGGTTGAAATTTTGAATGATAAAACAAAAGAGCAATGCGTAAAATCCGAAAGCCAATATGCCATGAAAACAAAGTATGGCTGGCTTACGATACGGGATAATATGGTAATGGCGGGCGCGGGAATTGATGAATCGAATGCCAATGGTAAATTGATTTTATTGCCCAAAGATAGTTTTAAAACCGCAGAGCGGATTCGAAAGGTTTTAATGCGCGAATACGGATTAAAAAAACTTGGTGTTTTGATTACGGACAGCCGGATGTTGCCTCTTAGAGCCGGTATAGTGGGTGTGGCTTTGGGGTATGCGGGTTTTAAGGGGTTGCAAATGCACAAAGGCCGTTCGGATATTTTTGGCAGAGTCATTAAATCATCCCGCACCGATATTGCCGATAGTTTGGCGGCGATTGTGAATTTAAACCAGGGAGAGGGCGCTGAATCTTGCCCTTTGGCGGTTATTAAAAGTGCGCCATTATTGTTTATAAATAAAACAAACAGAAAAGAATTGCTAATTGACGTAAGGGATGATAGATACCAGCCCTTATTTCAGAATATCAAAAAGATTAGGATTAAGAAGGGCGATCGACATTATAAAATATGAAGTTGCATGCCATAAAGACAAGGGTTTTTAAGCAAAATGAGGATTTGTGCGCTTTTATTGACGCTTATGTCAAAAACATTATCGCCGAGAATGACATTTTGGTTATTACTTCAAAAATAGTCGCATTATCCGAGGGTAGAGTGATGGATGTGGGGGATGAGAAGATGAGGGAAAGGGTGATTAAAGCCGAGAGTCAGTATGCCATGAAGACCAAATACACATGGTTAACCATAAAAGATAATACGGTAATGTCTTCGGCGGGTTTGGACTTATCGAACGGTAATGGAAAAACGATTTTATTGCCAAAAGACAGTTATGAGTCTGCAAAGAGAGTGAGAAATCATTTAAAGAAAAAATATTCTCTAAAAAATATTGGTGTTTTGATCACGGACAGCCGATACTTGCCGTTAAGAGCGGGGATAGTTGGGGTATCATTGGGGTATGCGGGTTTTTGCGGTGTCAGGAATTACATTGGTGCCAAGGATCTGTTTGGCCGGAGGATAAACTTTTCCAAAGTGGATGTTGCGGATAGTTTGGCTATGGGAGCCGTTTTGCTTATGGGTGAAGTTGACGAAAGAAAACCTTTGGCTATTATCAAGGGCGCAGATGTAAAATTTACCAATAACATAAACAGGCATGAATTGGATATAGATGTAAAAGAGGATCTTTATCAGCCGATTTTTGAGAAAATAAAGAGGATCAAGTACTGGTAGTTGTAAGTCGCCGCCAATTGGCTCTGTAGTTTTCGAATTGCCGGTCGAATCCTTCTTTGGGAGTAATGTCTACATTAAGTAGGCTTAGTTTTTCTTGAATATGCAACAAAGCCTCATCTTTGTGTTCATTGTCCGACATTAGTTCCAGTTCGATAATATATCCATAACCCAAAGTATGGTCGAGGCAAACTTTTAATCCCTCCCAATCGAATTGTTTTCTATCACGAAACCACTTTATTTCGACTTGATAGTTGAGTGCCAAAAAGAGTTTTTCGAGTTCTCCGAACTGGTCTCTTGCAAATTTAATTTCAATTTCTTCGCGTTGATCATCATGGAGTTTGCCTTTTTTGAGCCAGATTTTTGAGTAAGAATTATTGCGCTGAATACGGAGGTCTTCGGCGCAATCAAAGTAGAAAGTTTCTTGATTGTCTTCTTTGATGAGCTCGGAGTTAAGTCTGAAGAAATTTAACAGTTCATCATATTTTTCTTTGGTGATGAAAGCGCGGATTTCGACTTCGATATTGTACATAAACTTGATAGTATTTTGTATCTTGTATTTTGCATCTGGTAGTAATTACTGTGAAATACAAGATGCAAGATGCCAGTTCTATCTACAATGATTATATCACTATTTTTGAATAAAATGCGAATTGTTGATTTGTAAGTTTGGCCCACATTTGATCGCCGTGGGAGTAGTGCCACCACTCGGTTGGGTTGTTGGCGAAACCGGCATTTGTCATTAGGTGGTATAGGAGACGGCGATTTTGCAGTGCTTCGATTTCGGAAAAAGATAAAGTTCGTTTTTGAGATTCCATCTCAAAAAAGTCGGTGTTGGAAATTATCGATACATCATCGAAGATTCCGCCCATGAAGAGGTGCTCGCCCGAGGTTTTGCGGATGGTAAGGTCGCAAGCGGCGCCGGTGGAGTGGGGAGGCGGGGAGCAGGGGTCAACTTCGCTGCTCCTGGGTGCGCCTTTGGCCCAATACTTGCAGGTCTCTTCCAAGATTTTTTCTTGCGGCCAATCAGGGTGATCGGATTTTAGACGGTTGGGGACCCAGATATCGTGAAAAAAGTTTTGGACTTCGATGGGGCGATAGCAATCAAAAAAGTAGAGTTCGAGACCGAATTTTTTCAGTTCATTGTCTACGGTTTGTAATCTTTTGATGATGCCAAGGCGGAGAAAGAGGTCGGGAATGGAATTTGGAATTTGCTGATTGTAGGGCGGGTTGTCGGTGCGATGATAGTAGTTGTCGCCGGCCAAACCATAATCTTTAATATCAGCAACAGCTTCATTATGGAGTTGGTGCTGAAAATCTATGGGGTGGTTTCTGTAATCCTGTTTCCGAACGAATGCTTCCGATAAGTTGGGAATGGGTTTGGTTTTGAGGTTACAATGGTTGATTTCCATGAAAATGATGACTTAATTGACAATTATTCTTATCGAATTATTTAAACAAGACGCATCGCCATCTATACAAACATCCAGGTCACCCGAAAAATCACCGGGTTTAATCGCTTTGGCTGTAAAAACGACATTTTCTTTAGATGACTCGGGAATGTCTTTTTTAAATTCGTGGATTTGCTGGCCAAAAACATTGTATTCCTCTTTAATATCCGGTGTTGTACTGACAATATAAATACCTTTTAAAAATGTATTATCGATATCAATGCTTCTTAATTCATGTTTTTGATTGTCTTGGTTATCAACCGTTATTGTGAAACTGAAAGTATTGCCGGAATTGATCTCGATGGGAACATCTTTGGTTATACTTACGTTTGCCGGAGGGGTGCAACCGGCTTGTGTAAATACAAAGAGAATGAATATTGAAAAAATGAATTTTTTCATAAATAAGGATTTGGATGTCATATGTATTATCTTATAGCTCCACCAAGTTCAACCACCAACTTGGATAGTTCGGGTATTTTTTTTAGTTTTTCAGGTGGAAAGATGGAATCAAAGAGGGGTTCTGATTTTTCCAAAGTTTCGTTTAAGTTTTTTAAGCCGGCGGTTGTTATGGCAACAAAGCTAACCCGAGCATCCCGCGGCGCCACTTCTCTTTTAATCAAACCGATTTTTTCCATAGGTGCCAGTATACGGGTTACTCCGGAGGCGGTAAGACCCATTTTTTCCGCAAGATCTATTCGGCGGATTTTTTTATCCGGGGATTCATTTATGTGAAACAGAATTACAAATTCATTAAAACCCAAGCCATCCAAACCGCCATTAAATCTACGGCTGTTTTCGGTAATGATTTTGGATAAGTTGATGAATAATTTCAAGGATGGGTTAATAGTTAACATAAGTTATTTTTATTACTTTATATATCAAGTATATATCAATTTAATTTTACAGTCAAGAAAATGAAATTAATAAAGTTTACAGTACTGTTTTATTGTAACGACAGCTTGTATCGGGCCGTTGTTATTTATTGTGCAGGTGATAATAGAGATGCGCTTATACTAAAGATGGTTAGACAGTCTGGAAGTTAATTTGTATAATACTTTCATATGATGAAAAAGAGTTTATTACATTTTGGGGCTGCGGTTTTGTTCATGATATCGTTAGGGATTTTTGCTGATATCGCCCCTGCAAACGCAAGGGCGTATAATTTTTCCCGCGGAGAATATGCCGGGGACTTCGTAAAGGAAAAAGAATCCGGAAGGGTTTGGTATATCGATCCGGTTTTGTCGCGCAGGCATCAAATATCCGAGAAAGATGATATGTTGTTCGAAAGGTTAATGTCTTTGGCGCAAGTTAAAACCTGGCCGCAGATATTATCCGCGGCAAGTGTTGATGAGGATGCGGAGGTGCCAAAATCCGCCCGCATTGGCCTTATGGGAATAGTGCACGATGAAAATAATCCGGAATTGTTATGGCATATACAAAAACTAGCTTATAAACGAAAAGCTCTAAGTTCCCGAGAAGATATTTTAGAATATGTAAAAGGCGCAATAGAAGTTGATGATAAAGATTTGTATGAATATCCAATTCACTATTCGGATTTTGAATATGTGATAGAGGATCCAAAAGGAAACGAGTTTCCCGCGGTCGAGTTCGCATCAACGACAAGCGGTAAACATATTACCATTGATCTGAAACAGCAACGATTAAGGGCTTATGAGAATGGAAGATTGGTAAATACTTTTTTGATCTCAAGCGGTAAGTACGGTTATTGGACCCGTAAAGGATTACATTCGGTTTTGCTAAAGGCACCGGTTGTTCATTACGCATGGACTTACAGCGCGGGTAATCCCAACAATTATGATTTGGGCAATGTCCCATATAATTTGCGTATTTACCCGCATACATATATTCATTACGCCTATTGGCACAATAATTTTGGCAGGCCGATGAGCCACGGATGTGTGAATGTGAACCTGGCAAACATCCAATGGATTTACAGATGGGCGGATGAGGGAGTGCCGGTACTTGTATACTAAAAAATTATTAACAATTAACAATTTACAATGTCGGTGGCCTCCGGCATTTTTTATATTTGGGACCTTGATGTACCTTAATTTTTGCTCAAAATAACTTGATTACTATCTATTGAATAATCATGGTAATTAAGGTTCGTAATCATGTTTAATCAAGGTTCAAGTCGATGAGTGATCGTGGTTCAGACGGGAATAAACACAACCGCAGTATTCTTGGCGATAGATGCCGGCGTCTTTGGCGCGTTGTTGGGAGATTTTTTCGCCTTCTTGCTTTTTCCAATCACGGCCAATGAACTCGATGCCGTATTGTTCGGCAAGGGCGTATCCGATGGCATTGATTTGATTTACATCTTTACGACGGGAGACACTAAGTGTTGTTGCGACAGCTGAAAAGTTATTTTCTTTGGCATACTGAAAAGTTTTATTCAGGCGGTGATAAATGCAAGCGTCACAACGTTTACCGCGCTCGGGTTCGTTTTTTAAACCTCGGACGGAATTGAACCAGTCGGCAGGTTTGTAATCGGCCTCAATAAATGTCAGGCCGAATCCTTGGGCCATGATTTTGGCCGCTTCTTGGCGTTTGTAGAATTCGTCGCTGGGATAGATGTTGGAATTTTCGTAGTATATTGTTATATCAAAATCGGGCATAAGCCTTTCGGGGACATATGCACTGCAAACACCGCAACAGGCGTGGAGCAACAATTTATTCATAAATTAGTATCTAGTATCTAGTATCTAGTATCTAGTATCTTGTGGCGATCACCGAATGGGTTGCTAGATACAAGATACCAGATACAAAATACTTAGCAATATGGCATGAGTTTGACGATGTGTATTGTAAAGAGTTAGTATGTTTAGGTTAAAGAAAGTTATATATGCAGACAGAGTTTTACAGTTTACAACTTAGCAAATTTGAAGCGCTGGAATGTTTGCGGGCTTTTTTGGTTCAGGCGATTGTGGAGGAAGAGGTTAGGATGCAAAAAGGGTTGGAGTTGCCCGAGGCTTCGCCAATGATTAACCGTTTTATGGATATGTTGGCTATGTCGGAAGATGATGTGGAGCGCGAAACCGACAGGGCGGCTGATGATTTATGGGAATACAGCTGGTATGTGTTTACGAGTGAATGGGCTTGGTTCAGAGCGCAACAGGAAGCGTTAAGATCCGTTAAAAAAATCAAAAAGACCGTTAATATTGAGGATGGCGATTATAAACAATCGGCTGAGAGGAATTTTAAAAAGTTCTTCGAAAAATATGTGGCGGAACTGAATATGAAACCTTTGCAAAACGCCGGCATCAGAAAGCCGACGGGAAAGCGAAAAACATCTTAAGATTTTGAATGTTACGGCGCAGTTCGCATATCAACCGGTTTAAAATCGTTATCTATGATTTTTATACCATCGTTGGTATTTTCGGTTGTTCCGATTTCCGCACTGTAAACACTGATGTTGTAAGATACAAAAATTGTTGCACCAATATAGAGAATAAAAAATATGCCCACAATAATCCAAAAGGGTTTTTTAAATTCTCTGGAGCTTTCCTCGAATTGCTTGATAAGCAGTGCGAAACCGAGGATAACGATAGCGGCGAGTAAGGCGAGCCACATAATCTTGAAATAACCAATAATCAAATTCCAATAAACCAACCATTGAATCGCTTAGGCGATTTTTAGATTATATCCAAACCTTACCAAATTTATTATCAGGATGTCTATATCCGGCTCATTTGGGTATTGATATTTTGGATATTGATGATTTATTGATGATTGTTCTGTTGGTGATGGGTTATTTTGTCCAACTCTCTAGGGCTTGGCAATTCGGGTAGAAACGGGTAGTGTGTTAAGTGCATTAAGCATTTATGGCCTATTCCAGGCAGTATATTCAGCAAATTCAAGAAATTTTCGCTCCAGTAAGCCAAAAAACTCATGAAAGCGATGAGAATATTACGGTTCATGCCGCGGTGAGCCGTTTTGCTTTTATTTACGAAAAAATTAGAAATGCGGTTGATTATAAAGATGAACATTTAATTAGAAAAGCCGCGATATTAAGGATCTTAAAAAGACTTTTGATGTTGGAGCGCGATCCGAAAATTATCGCCGAGAGATTGATTCGTGAATTGATTGGTGCGCGGTATCTGCCGAATGGCGTAATGCCGCAAAGTTGCATTGATGATGTGTCTTGGAGGATTTTCAAGTTGCAATTAATCCAACATGTCAATGCCGGTTCGGAGGCGCATCTGGATTGGGTGCGCGGAATGGTTGCGGTTGAGATTGAGGATTTGTTGGTGAACGCTTCGGCGGAGAAGGCTTTGGTGTCTTTTTTATATGATAGAATCCATGACTCCGTAAAAGTGCGGGGTACCGAGATAGATCAGTCCGAGGTGCAGTTGCAAACTTATTTGGCTTGTTTTAAAACCGTGGTAAAAGCCGATGACGAAATTTTAGGTTATAAAATGTTGCGCGCGTTTTTGCCCGAATGGCTGACACCGCAAAATTGGATGGATGAACCAAGGCCCATTGCCGAGCGTTTGGTGGCTGTGGAGAGAAGGATTAAGCTTCAGTTGAGGCATCCGTTAAACTTAAAGTTTCAGAGAGTTGTAAAACCGTGGGCGGTTGCGCTTAACATGATGTCGTCCGCTTTTGCCAAAAGGCCCGATGAAGTTGGAGCTTTACTGCAAAATCCCGACGCTTTAAAGATGGCCGTATCGGTGGTAGCGGAGGAAAGATACACCAAGACAAAGGCCAAAGTCCGCAGGGCAACGATACGGGCCATGATTTATTTGTTTTTAACCAAAATGGTATTAGCTTTGGTCTTGGAAGCACCGGCCGAGTGGTATTTTTACGCGGAGTTGCATTATAAGCCATTGGCGATTAATTTGCTTTTTCCGGCAGTGCTTATGTTTATTGTGGGGCTGTTTATACGCGTGCCCGGGCCTGAAAATACGGCCAGAATCAGGTCCGCAATTGATGAGCTTATGAATGAGGGCATGCCGGAATTAAGAGTCATATCCGCGCCGGTAAAAAGATCGGCCATGGCCAGGCTTATGCTTACCATGGTTTACATGCTGACCTTTGTGGTTTCTTTCGGCCTTGTAAGTTTGGTTTTGGAATATATATCATTTACTTGGATTTCAACTTTGATTTTCTTGTTTTTCTTGAGTTTGGTCAGCTTCTTTGCATTTAGAATCCGTTTAAACGCACGAGAATATTTTGTGATAGATGATAAAGTGACTTTAAGACACTCTTTGGTGGATTTTTTCTCCATCCCGGTATTGCGGGCAGGTAGATGGTTGTCTTTATCGATAAGCAGGTTAAATATTTTTCTGTTTTTCTTTGATTTCATTTTTGAAGCACCGTACAAGATTTTTTTGTCACTGCTTGAGGAGTGGTTTGCTTTTGCCAAGGAGAAAAAGGATGAGCTACAACCGTAACCAGGATTACCTTGATTAACTTTTTGATTAACAGGATTGTTACTATATATAATAATATATGAGTTTTAAAGTTTTGAAGCGGTCTGGAACGTCAAAAGCCAGGAGGGGGGAACTCACGACGGCACATGGGGTTATAGAGACTCCGTTTTTTATGCCGATTGCGACCAAGGCGGCCGTGAAGACGTTATCGACGGCGGATATGGAGAAATTGAATGCGCAGATTTTATTATCAAATACATATCACCTTTATTTGAGGCCGGGTATGGACGTGATTGAGTCGTACAAAGGTTTGCATAAGTTTATGAGTTGGGATAGGCCGATTCTGACGGACTCCGGAGGTTATCAAGTCTTTTCTTTATCCAAGATGAGAAAGATTACGGAAGAGGGGGCGGAGTTTGCCTCGCACATTGATGGCTCGAGGCACATGCTAACGCCGGAGCTTTCTATGAAAGTTCAGCAGACGCTGGGATCGGATATAGTTATGGCGTTTGATGAATGTACGCCGCCGGATTATACGGAAGATCAGCTAGATGAATCAATTGCCCGCACAACGAGATGGGCCAAAAGATGTAAAGAAGCCTTTGAACACAATCTTGATACATCAAATAATCCCAATGCACAACTTTTTGGTATCAATCAAGGCGCGACGAGTGAGGTTCGTAGGATTGCGCATGCTAAAGATCTGGTCGAGATTGGATTTGATGGTTATGCGATTGGAGGTTTGTCTGTTGGCGAGCCGTTTGAAGAGGCGTGTAAGATCGTGGAAAAACTGCATGAAGTTTTACCGGAGGATAAACTGCGTTATTTTATGGGTGGAGCCAAGCCGCATGAGATAGTTGCATATGTGAAAAGAGGCGTTGACATGATGGATTGTGTGATACCAACCAGGAATGCACGACATGGTTTGATGTATCGTTTTTTGCATAATGATTTGAATAAGGCGGATTTTTATGAAACCGTGCATATTACAAATGAAAAATTCAGTAAAGATAAAACGTCGCTTTTGCAATCAAGAGGTGTGATTGGGACCGGGTTTGATGAAGAATTGGAACGGTATACTTTGGGATATGTCAGACATCTTTTTAGCGTGGATGAAATGCTGGCTTATCGGTTGGTAACACTCATAAACATTAGATTTTATTTGGAGCTCATAGAACGTATACGGATAGCTATAGAAGCCACTAGCTTCTAGCTGATCGCTCACCATATTGTCTAATTTACTGTGCTTGAGAGGCATGCCTCTCAAGCACAGTAAATTTTGTCATCCTCTGGCAAAAAGGTTTACGGAGGGTTAAGATGGCGAGCATGGAAAATTTATTGGAAAAATTAAATGATGCACAGAAAAGGGCGGTTACCCATGAGGCGGGGCCGCTTTTAATTGTGGCCGGAGCGGGAACTGGGAAGACAACGGTTTTGACTCGTCGTTATGTTTGGTTGTTGCAAGAGAAGAGTTTGACGACAGAGCAAGTTGTAGCTGTAACATTTACCGAGAAGGCCGCGCAAGAGATGGAAGATAGGGTTTTGGAAATGTTGCCGATTGGTTCCTATGATTTTTGGATACATACGTTTCATGGTTTGTGCCAGAGGATTTTGGAGGCTCATGGGCTGGAGATTGGCATTCCAAATACATTTAGACTGGTGAGTGATACGGATGCTTGGCTTATGTTGAAACGGCGGTTTGATGAATTGCCTCTCGATCATTACCGCCCGCTCGGGAATCCGGTAAAATTTTTGCAGGCTCTTTTACGGCACATATCTCGCGCGAAGGATGAGGGGATTGGGCCGGATCGATATGTTGAGTTCGCGGAGAATGTAAAACTGGATGGTGATACGGAGATAGTTTTGGGTGAGAAGAAACGTTTGAAAGAATTGGCGGATGTTTACGCGGCTTATCAAAAGATTTTGCGCGATGAGGGTGTGTTGGATTTTGGGGATTTGATAATGGAGACTTTAAGATTGTTCAAAGAGAGGCCGGCGGTTTTGGATAAATATCGCAAGCAGTTTAAGTATCTGCTGGTTGATGAGTTTCAGGATACCAATTGGGCGCAGTATGAGCTGATAAAGCTCTTGGCCGAGCCGGATCGGAATATTACCGTGGTGGGAGATGATGACCAGGCGATTTATAAATTTCGTGGAGCATCTTTGGCCAATATTTTGCAATTTAAAGATGATTATAAGGATACCGCGACAGTGGCCTTGGTGGATAATTACAGGTCGCATCAAGAGGTATTGGATACGGCATATTGTTTGATAACCAAAAACAATCCCAACCGTTTGGAGGTTTCTTTGGCAGACCAAGGGTTGAATAAAGAGCTGAAGGCTTTTCGGGGGCAGGGCGCTCAAGTGCTGGTGCATTGGGATGCAAGCATAGAGCAAGAGGCGGAGTGGGTGGCGGATGATATTGCGAACAGGCATTCGGACAAGTTGGCGTGGAGCGATAATGCGATTTTGGTGAGATCGAACGATGATGCCATTCCTTTTGTGCAAGCTTTGGAGAGGCGCGGAGTCCCGTTTAAATTTTTCGCCTTGCGCGGGTTGTATACCAAGCCGGTTATTTTGGATATTATCGCACTTTTGACTTCAGTCGTACGCCCGCACGATAATACTGTGATTTGGCGGTTGTTGCATTTGCCCAGCCATCCGATTGCGCATACGAGTATTTTGCAATTATTAAAACATGCGGAACGCAAAGGCATTTCATTATATGAATCTTTGCCGCAAGTGCGGATGTTTTTGCAGGAGGATCCGGATACGGCCAAGAGGTTGGAGAAATTGGCCAATGATTTGGAGAAATTGGCGGAAACCGCAAGGCGCGATACGCCTCTCATGGTTTTGCATACGGCGTTGGAGCAGACCGGGTATTTGGCGTATTTGTTAAAACAAACCGAGAAAGATAAAGTGGAGTCGATTGCATTGTTGAATGAGTTTGTATCCAGGATAAGGCGATATGAATATTCAACAAATGCGCCGAATTTGAGGGAGTTTGTAGAGGAGTTGAGGATGGAAATTGAGAGTGGGGAGCAAGGTGCATTGCATCAAGACGCGGAAGGCGGACCGGATATGGTCCGGGTGATGACGGTACATGCGTCAAAGGGTTTGGAATTCGACACGGTATATTTGGTATCACTTGTGGATCAGAGGTTCCCGACGCGTAAAAGATCGGAAGCCATTGCCTTGCCGGATGGTTTGGTGCAAGAGAGGCTGCAAGCGGGAGACGCACATATCGAGGAAGAGAGGAGGTTGTTTTACGTAGCCATGACTCGCGCTAAAAGACGTTTAATTTTGTCGGGAGCCAAATCGTATGGAGGCGCGAGAGATAAAAAACCCTCGGCCTTTTTTGCCGAAGCGGGTTTGGATGTTCCCGAGGCGCCGGCTAGGGAAGCGGTTGATACACATGGGTTGGAAGCGCCAAAGATCGGCACTTTGGAAACCGAGGCATGGCGCGAAGTATTTCCTTTAAAACGCAGATTTTCTTTTACGCAATTGGTGGCTTATAAAAATTGCCCCATGCAATATAAGTTTGCGCATATTTACCGCATACCGGTTTTGGGTTCGTATCAAAAAAGTTTTGGGCAATCAATCCATTTGACTTTGCAATTGATTTTGGCGAGGCATTTGGAAAGGAGCGGGGTTAGGCAAGTAAGTTTGTTTGACAGTACTCCGCAGGCAGAACAAACCGGCGGTTTTACCGTCAGCATGGATGAAGCTTTGAAGATTTATGAAGAAAGTTGGATAGATGCTTGGTACACGAGCAGGAACTTGCATGATGAGTATTTTGAGGAGGGTAGAAAAGCGGTAAAATATTTTGTAGAAGAATGCATCGCAAACCCGCCAAAAGTGCGAGCTTTGGAGCAGGGCTTCGATTGGCGCCTGGGTGAGCATTCGATTAAAGGCAAGATAGACAGGATTGATGAAGTTTCCGGTGGAATAGCGATTATAGATTACAAAACGGGGGAGTGGCAGGAAGGTAAAAAAGCCGAACTTACGGATAAAGAACAATTATGGCTGTATCAATTGGCTTCGGAAGCGCGCGGGCTGGCGGTAAAGCGTTTGGCGTATTCTTTTGTGAGATCAAAAGTTATGGAAGAAGTACCTTTGCTGGAGGGGGAGGATAAGGTAAAATTTCAAAAGACTTTGATGGATAGGATGGACGAAATTATCAAATCTTCTTTTCCGGCAACCCCCTCGATGTTTTTGTGCAAGTTTTGCGACTTTAAGCATATTTGCGAATTTCGGAAATAACAACATCATTATCTGTTAATTAATCTTTTGCGCAGCGCGGCGAAGTATAGTTATGCCATGGCAATCATTAAAATCGTTGTTGAATAAATCACTGCAAAATGCGGGAATAGAGGAGCAGATAACGGCTCAACGGGTTTTGGATACGGCGGATAAATTGTTAAAGCAGAGATGGGGGGACGAAATGGGAGCGATGATCCGGTTCAGTTCTTTTACGGCGGGTAATTTGAACGCGGTATCGACCTCGCCGGCGGGCGCGCAAACTTTAAAAATGGAGAGGATAGATTTCATGAATGCGATAAACTATCAACTGGGAAAAAGGGTTGTTTATAAGATACAGATTAAGCTGCAGGGATACTAAATGAATCTATGTATCTTGTATATAGTATTTTGTATCTAGCAGATGTTTAAAATTTGCTTAGTTTTTTTGTTTACGGAATGGCCGCAAGATACCAGATACAAGTAGCTGGATACTGTTAGTTATATTATGGTATAATCAGTGGGTTATGAGTTTTAAATGGTATGCGATGTTGATGGGTTTGGGTACGGGTTTGGCCTGGGTGGCATGGATTATAATCTTACAAACCATGAATCCCGATGAAGCGGGTTATTTGGGATTGTTTTTCTTTTTTACAACTTTGTTTTTGTCTTTGGTGGGCACAATATCCATGTTTGGTCTTTTATACCGCATTGGAATACGCAAAAGAACGGAAATGGTAATGCGCGAAGTAAGGGTTGCTTTCAGGCATGCGCTTTTGCTTTCGGTTTTAACCATAATCGCACTTTGGTTTTCATCACAAGATTGGCTCAGATGGTATACGCTCGTGGTATTTTTATTGGTTGCGGTTGCCGTTGAATATTTGTTTTTGGTCTTGGTGGATGCCGAAAGACGTTGAGTAATAAAATTGTTCATAAGAAATCACCAATTAAATACATTTTGGGTACGATATCCACTTGCTGGAACTTTTTTTATATGCGTAAATACTAATCAAATCAGCTGATAGCCGATAGCTGATAGCAGATAGCCGTTGGCAGATATTAATAAAGTTAACAGCTATCCGCTATCGGCTAACAGCCATTAGCTAAAATTATTATGTTTGACAGATTGTTGCATAGATTCTCGACGGATATCGGTTTGGACTTGGGAACGTCCACGACTTTGTTGTACGCGCAGGGGCGGGGTATTGTTGTACATGAACCTTCCGTGGTGGCCATCAATACCAGGAACGGGCAAGTTTTGTCTATCGGGCATGAAGCAAAATCAATGCTTGGCAAAACACCTCAGCATGTTTTAATTTCCAAACCCATGCAAAGAGGAATCATTTCGGATTACGAGGTTGTCGAGAAGATGTTGAAATATTTTTTCCAAAAGATCAATCGTGAATATAAAATGTTTATTCCGAGGCCGAGAGTGGTGATAGGAGTTCCGTTGGATGTTACGGAGGTGGAGAGAAAGGCTGTCGGAGATGTGGTGATGTCGGCGGGAGCATATGATTTCTCTTTGGTGGAAAAGCCCTTGGCCGCAGCCATAGGAATAGGCTTGCCCATATCGGAACCGGTTGGAAACATGATAGTTGATATAGGGGGCGGCACTACGGAGATTGCGGTTATTTCATTAAATGGAATTGTGACGGCAAAATCAATACCCATTGCCGGCGATGAAATGAACCGTAACATTATTCAGTATGGACGCGATGTTTTTAATATTTTGTTGGGAGAAAGAGTGGCCGAAGAAGTAAAAATTGCCGTGGGATCGGCCATTCCTTTAAAAGAAAGAATAGAAGTCTCGATGCGCGGACGCGATTTGCTATCCGGATTGCCCAGAGAAATTTTCATTACCGACAGCCAGGTGAGAGAGGCAATAGCCAGATCCGTGCGATCCATTGTTGAACATATAAAATCCATTTTGGAAATCACTCCGCCTGAACTCGTGGCGGATATTTACAGGCGAGGGATAATTTTAACGGGTGGGGGGTCATTGCTCCGGGGAATGGATGAAGCCATACGCGATCAGACGGGAATTCCGGTTCGCGTTGTGGAAGATCCGGTTTCGACAGTGGCCAGGGGTGCGGGCATGCTGCTTGAAGTGCCGGAAATATTGAATGATATAACACTCCCAAAATCGGATAGAATCGTTTAACCATTATGAGGCGACAAGGCAAAACAATGGTGATTATCTTTATAATAATCATTTCGATTATATTTTTGCATGTGACCAGATTGCTCTCGCCGATTGAGAATGTGATGCGGGGATTATTGGCTCCGCTTGGTTCGTTGGCAACCAAAGTAGGAACCGGAGCCGGGGAAAATATTGATAATTTGGGAAAAGACAAAGTTTGCGTGGATCAAGTCGAGGAGTTAAGGCGGCAACTTGGCCATTTGAGTGTTGATTATGTACAATTGCACGCCTTAAAAGAGGAGAATGCGGTTTTACGAAATACTTTGGGGTTTGTTGAGCAACAAGGTTACGATTCGGTGATGGCGAATATCATCAGCCGTTCGGTGGTCGCGGACAGGGATTTTTTCATGATCGACAGGGGCTCAAAAAACGGAATCGAGTTGGGCATGGCGGTTATTTTTGGAGATGGAATTTATGTGGGCAAAATCACTAAAATTTATGAAAGAACATCCATCGTGACTCTAACAACCGATCCGGAGAGCAGGGTGGCGGTTTCTTTGCCCGGACAACATAAGTTGGTCGGTTTGGTTGAGGGCAAGGGTAATGGCACAGCGTTGGCCACTCTTATTCCGCAGGAAGAAGAAATTTTTACCAATGATGTTTTTGTGACTTCGGGAACCGAAGAAAAGGTACCGCCCGATTTGGTGGTTGGAATTATCAATCAAGTTCTTGATGAAACAACGGATCCGTTTAAAGAGGCAACAATTGAACCCATGGTGCAAACGGATTATCTAAATGTTGTTGCCGTTCTACGCGCAAAAGCGTTAAGGCCGGAATAGTCTATGAGAATTTCTTCTTATGCAGCGGTATCGGTTGCGGCACTCGCGGCCGGTTTGTACGAAGGGAGCATGGTCGGTTCCATGCCCGCGGTTTTCGCTTACATCCACCCCGTATTGCCGGTTTTGATTATGTTTTTTTTGGTAAAAAGGCCGCAAGCGGCGTATTTAACGGCGGGCATCGCGGGATTGACCGTTGATTTGATATCGGCGATGCCTACAGGATTTACGATGGCAAGATGGCTTATTGCGGCATTTTGCATAGATTTGGTTTCCGAGCATGTTATAACAAACCGGTCTTTATACGGTTCTTGGGCTTTGGTTCTTATAGCAAGATTGTCGGAGATTGCATTACTTGGTTTAACCTACGTGTTTTTTATTTTTGTTCTGGAAAGAGAGTTGGTTTTACATGATTATCGAGTGTATATTTATACGGTTTTTATCGATATGCTGATGGTTTCGCTATTATTTTTAACAACCAGTTTGCTGACGAAAAGATTTTTAACGTTTGTTCCGTTTGTTAAAGGACGATATGGAGGATAGCGATAAACAAATTTTTTCTTGGCCGGATAAAAGCCCTTGGGGGCTTAGAGTTTCGAATACTCATGATTCGCAGGTTTCCTCTGAGGTGATGTATGAGGATGATGCAACAAAAATAAGAGAGAGACCCATATATGTGGGATTATCAATACCATTATACAGATACTATTATTTTGCGGCCGCGATTTTGGCAATGATTTTGATTCTGACAGGTAGAGCTTTTTGGATGCAGGGTATCTCGTATGCTTATTATCAGGCAAAAGCCGATTCCAACAGATTGCGGACGATGGTTTTGACACCGCCCAGAGGAATGATAGTGGACAGGCAGGGGGTGGTGCTTGCGGAAAACGAATCCACCTTTGATGTGTCCGCGACACCACTGGATTTGCCGCAAGATGAAACCGGAAGGAATGAGATTTTGGGAGTGGTAGCCAGAGTTACGGGCACGGACATTGCCGCTTTAAAAAGCACGGTGGCTTCATCCACGATCGGTGACCGATTTGTTCCTTTGGTACGCGATATACCTTACGAGCAAGCCGTAGCGCTGAAAATTAAACTGGCGGGTGAAAATGCGGTTACAATCGAACATGGTTTAAAAAGAAAATACCGCCAGTCGAGTGATATCTTGAGTTTGGCGCATATTTTGGGTTATGTGGGAAAGATTTCACCGGAACAATACGAAAAAAAACAAGGCGAGGGATACATGCAAACGGATTTGGTGGGTAAAGCGGGCATTGAGGAATCGTATGAGTTTTGGTTGGCTGGTCAAAGGGGAGAACGTGTTACCGAAGTGGATGCATTTGGACAAAACATTCGTGTGGTTCACGATACTGAACCGCAATCCGGGCAGATTTTGGAGCTTTCCATCGATTTAAGGTTACAGCAAGCCGCGGAGATGGCGATAAAAAAGAGTATTCTGGAGAATGAGGATATAAAAAAAGGCGTAGCCATTGCTCTTGACCCAAGAGACGGCGCGATATTAGCCTCCGTATCTTGGCCGGCGTATGATAATAATGCGTTTTCGGGCAAAGTATCAAGCACGGTTTACGCGGCATTGCTTGATAATCCGGATACACCTCTACTGCCAAGGGCTTGGGCGGGTTTGTATCCATCCGGATCAACCATTAAACCGGTATTTGCACTTGCGGCTTTGGCTGATGGAATAATAACCCCAAATACCACCGTATTATCTACGGGCGGTATTTGGATCGGCAGCCGGCTTTTTCCGGATTGGAAGCCGGGCGGGCATGGAGCCACAAACGTCCGCAGAGCCATTGCTTGGTCGGTCAATACGTTTTTTTACATGATTGGCGGCGGCACTGATACATTTACCGGGCTGGGAGCAAACAGAATGGCGGAGTGGTTGGAAAAATTCGGTTTTGGTGAACCTTTGGGTTTGGATATTGCCGGGGAATATGGCGGGCTGGTACCGACTCCGGAGTGGAGAGTGCAAAAAAGAAATGAGAGATGGTATATCGGAGACACATATAATTACGCCATCGGCCAGGGGGATTTTTTGGTAACGCCTTTGCAGATTGCCGTGGCAACAGCCGAGATAGCTAATGGCGGAAAAAAAATTCGCCCGCATTTTGTTTTAAATGATAATGCCTACGATCAATATCAAAATATTGTTCCCATGAATTTAGCGGATGAACCGCTTGCCGGGAGCATTGAAGTGGAAACCGTCAGGTTGGGTATGCGCGATACGGTTTTGTACGGATCAGGCAGAGGCTTGGTGAATTTTCCGGTTGCGGTAGCCGGCAAAACGGGGACAGCCCAGTGGCGCGCCGATAAGCCTAATCACGCATGGTTTACGGCGTTTGCGCCATTCGAAGATCCGCGTATTGTAGTAACCGTTTTGCTGGAAGAGGGTACGGAGGGCTCGGAAACCGCGATTCCCGTGGCGCGTGAAATATTGGAAGCTTGGTATAAATATGAAAGTGAAATGCCGTAAATTGACAGTTGTTTTTTAAGTCTTTATACTTAATAAACACAACTTAATTCGATACGCAGGCCTATAATGTGCTTGCTTTGTATTGTTTATATGACTCAACAAGTACACTACTACAGTGAGGAAGGTTTGGATAATCTGAAGGAAGAGTTAAAAGTTTTAAAAACCCAAAGGGTTAAAGAAACTTCCGAAAAAATCGAATCAGCCAAAGCGCTCGGCGATCTTAAGGAAAACGCGGAATACCACAGCGCCAAGGAAGAGATGGGTTTTATACAAGGCAGAATCCGCGAGATCGAAGAGATTTTGAAAAATGTAAAAATTATTGACGATTCTTTCGGGGGAGATGTTGTACGCGTTGGCTCTACAGTTGAAGTGGAATCCAAAAACGGCCCGCGGACATATAAAATAGTGGGCTCCGCGGAAGCTGATCCGATCAGCGGACTCATTTCCAACGAATCGCCGATGGGCCAATCTTTTTTAGATCGCAAAGTTGGAGATGAAGTTGAAGTTAAAACTCCGGGCGGTGTTGCTTACTACACAATTTTAAAGATTCAGTAACGATTATGATAGATATAAAATATTTACGCGAACATTTGGATGAAGTGCGCGCCAATTGCGCGGCACGCAGAGCGAAGGTGGATTTGGATGCGATTTTAAAAGTTGATACGGAATATAATGTTTTGCTTCAAGAAGTGGAAAAGATCAGGGCGGAAAGGAATGAAATAGCCAATCAAAGCAAGGGAGGTAAACCATCCGAAGAACTTGTCGAGAAAGGAAAAAAGTTAAAAGAGCAATTAGCAGCTAAAGAAGTGTTGTTAAAAGAGTTAGAAGTTAATCGCGGTTTGCTATTGCATACCATACCAAATTTGACGCATGAATCCGTACCCGACGGCGATGGTGATGGGGATAATAAAATAATTCGTCAAATCGGCGAACCTGCCAAACTTGCGGATCCTTTAGACCATGTGGCATTGTCCGCAAAGCACGAGCTTATGGATTTTGAACGGGGAGCAAAGGTAACGGGTGCCAAGTTTTATTTTCTCAAAAATAAATTGGCGATTTTGGAGCAAGCTGTTTTGCGTTATGGTATGGATTTTATGATACGAGAGGGTTATGAGTTTATTACCACGCCGGATTTGGCAAAGGAAGAAGTTTTGATCGGCAAAGGCTTCCAACCCCGAGGCCCGGAAAAGCAAGTTTATTTTGTGGAAGATTCGGATTTGGCTTTGGTGGGTACGGCGGAGATTCCCATGTTGGGTTACCATATGGATGAAAGTTTCGAAGCGGAAATACTGCCTAAAAAATATGTGGCATTTTCGCACTGTTTCCGAACCGAATCAGGGTCGTACGGCCGTGAGTCATATGGGTTGTACAGGGTGCATCAATTCTCGAAAGTTGAGATGTTTGCTTTTGTCATGCCGGATCAGTCCGAGGCCATACATCTTGAATTTTTGGCCATGGAAGAAAAGTTTTGGCAGAGCCTCGGAATACCATATCAAGTTGTAGATTGTGCATCCGGGGATTTGGGAGCTTCGGATTATCGCAGATATGATATAGAGGCTTGGATGTGGGGCAGAAACGATGGTAAAGGCGGTTATGGCGAGGTAACTTCCGCATCAAATTGTATCGATTATCAAGCCAGGGGGATGAATATAAAGTATAAAGATAAAGAAGGCAATAAAGGGTTTGTGCATACTTTAAACGGCACTGTTGTTGCGGCGCCCAGGGCTTTGATTTCCATACTCGAAAATTATCAGCAAGAAGACGGCTCAATCAAAATACCCGAAGTTTTAGTGCCTTATTGCGGTTTTGATTCCATCGGTTGATTTTATGAGCTCGGAGCTTTCTTGGCGAAAACGAGCGCGCAGATTTTGGCATAAAATTGCCGAAAATTTGCGTTTGTCGTTTTATGTCAGGACACAAAAATATTCGGTCAGTTACACTGTGGTTGTGGCCAATGCGTCCAATCAAGACCGTAATTTTCAGATTTTATTGCCCGTACCGCTTAGCACGGAATACCAAACGGTAATAAAGCAACCGACGTTTAATTTAAACGATTTTCAATTGATCGCGGATAAGGATTTTGGCAACGTGGCCGCGTTGTATTCCGGCCGGATTGCGGCGGAGCAAGAGATTGTTTTAAAACAACAATTTGAAGTTGAGGTACGGCCCAGAGTCACAGCGCAAAGATTGGAAAGGATGAATTTACGATCTTGCAAACATATCAAGAGTGAAAAAATTAATGAATTAAAGAATGAAAAAAATGCTGAGGATAAAGCGGGTGATGATAGGGATGATTTGCGGGTGTTAAAAGAGTTGAACGATGCGGTTTCGCGCAGGTTTTGTTATGGGGATGCGATTAAAGGATTGTATACGGTTGAGGAGGCCTTAAAACGAGATAAGGTGGATTGCGGAGGGTTTGACGTGGCATTGGCCACCGCCGCACAAGGAGAGGGGTATTCGGCCAGGATACTCTCGGGTTTTTGGGCGGGATATGAGAAAAACACCATGCACGCGTGGCTCGAGGTGCAGTTGCCGGATGGAAGGGTGGTGCCAATGGATCCTTCGGTTGAAAAACTTGTGAATGAAGGCAGATCCGATAAATCGGGGAGATTCGGATTTTTGGGAAGCGACAGAATTGTGTTTTCCCGAGGGTGCTGTTTACCGTTTCAAATTAACGGACAAGAAATGATGGTGGAATTGTTGCAACATCCGTTTTTGTTACCGCACGATCCGGATTTGAGTTATGCTTTAGATGTAAAAGTTGAAGTTATATGAGCAAGGTGATTTTTACCAGCCATTCTCCAAATACGGAAAAAGACGATGTTTTGCGCGCCGTAAGTTTGCTGTTTAGCCCCTCTGTTTGGGCAGAAGGTGAGTGTGTGGAGAAAGTTAGAGACTGGTTTAAAGATTATGCAAACGTGAAAGAAGTGTTTTTAACCGATAGCGGGCGTACCGGGTTATTGTTGGCGGTTAAAGCTTTGGGTATCGGTAAAGGAGATGAAGTTTTGGTTCAGGCTTACACATGCGTTGCGGTACCCAATTCGGTTTTGTGGTCGGGTGCCAAACCGGTTTTTGTGGATATAGAGGCGGAGACCTTGAATATGTCATTGGATGATGCCCGCAAGAAGATAACCGAAAAAACCAAAGCAATTGTTGTGCAACACACGTTTGGAAATCCGGCGGACATGGAAAGTGTGATGAGGTTTGCATTGGAAAATAATTTGGCGGTTATTGAGGATTGCGCTCATGGTTTGGGGGCGGATTTCAGGGGTAAGGCGCTTGGTTCTTTTGGGGATGTTGCAATATTCAGTTTTGGACGCGATAAGGTTGTGTCGGCGGTTTTTGGGGGTGCCGTTATGTCAAAACACGAGTTGGTTACGACCAAGTTGAAGGAAATGCATGAAGAGTTGCGCCCGATGAGCTATCTGTGGACATTGAGACAGATCTTGCATCCGATTATTTTTTGGCCGGCAAAATATTTGTATGATTTTGGTCCCATGGGAAAAATACTGATTGAAATTGCAAAAAGACTGGGCATATTCGCTAAAGCGGTTTATGCGGAAGAAAGAAGGGGAGAAAAACCGGCATTTATCGGTCAAAAGTTGAATAATGCCATTGCGGTGATGGCTTATAAGCAATTGATAAAGTTAAGTAGATTTACAGAGCATAGGAAAGAAATTGCGAAAATGTATGAAAGAGGATTGACCGGAGTGCCGATTCAGGTTCAGTCACTGCTTGAAGATGCAAGTCATGGTTATTTAAGATATTTTGTTGCGGTTCAGAATGTAGACGGGCTTATGAGTTTTGCTAAGGAGCGGAATATATTATTGGGAGATTGGTACAGGCAGGTTATCGCGCCAAAAGGAGTACAGTATAATAAAATAGGCTATGAGCCAGGCAGATGCCCCGCAGCCGAAGAGATGGCTGTAAAATCGGTTAATTTACCAACACATATCGGGATCGGGGAGAAAGAGGTGCAGCGAATTATTGAAATGATAAAAAGTTTTTATGATACAAACAAAAATAATCGATAATATTGATGTCTGGGAGGGGATGGTGAACGAGCTTTTGCCCCACTCATTTTTGCAATCTTGGAGTTGGGGTGAATTTAATAAATTAAACGGACAACCGGTTTATCGATTTGGTTTTTATCGTGACGAGGAATTGATTGGAGTCGCTCAGGTGCTGTTTATTCATGCCAAACGGGGCTCATTTTATTTGGTTCCGCATGGGCCCTTGATTCGTAAAATGGATGACTACTCGGCATGCGTCGGTTCATTGCTGACGGGTTTGCGAACACTTAATGAGTATAAAATGTGTTCATTTGTGCGTGTATGTCCTTTGTTGGTTGATGTACAAGAAAACCGCAAAATTTTTACGGATCTGGGTTTTAGAAACGCACCCATCCATCAGCACCCGGAATTATCGTGGATGATAGATATAAGCCGAGATGATGAGTTGATACTTGGCGATATGCGAAAGACAACGAGGCACGCCATTCGCAAGGGCGAAAAAGATGGAGTGATAGTTGAGTTGTCCGATAAGGTGGAAGATGTAAGCAGATTTTGGGATCTTTACAAAGAGACGTTTATCAGACAAAAGTTTACACCTTTTTCAAAAAAGTATCTGGAAGAAGAGTTTGAAGTTTTTAATGAAAGAAAAAATGTTCTTCTGGGATTTTCCATTTTCGAAGGCAAGGTTGTTTCCGGTGCATTGATAGTGTTTGATAACGGCGGAGCTTATTACCATCACGGTGCTTCGTTGCATACCGGGAATGTTCCAACGTCGCAAATTTTACAATGGAGGCTGATTCAAGAAGCCAAGTCCAGGGGATGCAAATATTACAATTTTTGGGGAATTGCACCGGAAAATAAACCCAAACATCCGTGGGCGGGTTTATCGGTTTTTAAGAAAGGTTTTGGCGGTTTTGAAGAGGCATACGTGCATGCGCAAGATTTTGTCATTACACCGAAATACTGGATCAATTTTGTTATAGAGAGTTTTAGGAAATGGAAGAGAGGACTTTAATTGTTGTAAAAATGAAGAATTATGAATTAAGAATTAAGAATGATGAAATATATTCTATAATACCAAATTATGAATTAAGGATTATGAATGTTGGAATTGAGTAAAGCACGATATTCGGATTATATAATAATGCCGTAGGTCACATTCATTTTTAATTCATAATTCTTCATTTATAATTATGATACATAGTGAAGATGAGACAGCTGAAGATGGGGGGAGGATAAAGGGCAGGGGAGAGAGGAGGGTTCATTCGTCTTGGATTGCCTATCTGCTTTTTATTTTATTTGTTATTTTTGGAGCGATTTGGTTTTTGTTTTTTTCACATTTTTTTTCGGTAAACGATTTTGAAATTTCGGAGTTGAGTGTTTTGGAAAAAGAAGCCGTGGCGGGGGAGATAGGTGAATATTTGGATGGTAAGAACGGCTTCATTAAAGACAGAAGGAATATTTTTATTATTGATGAAGAAGAGGTTGCCAAGCATCTAATGAACACATTTTTTATAGAATCGGCTACTGTGGATAAAGTCTATCCTAATATTTTACGACTCAAGATTAAGGAACGTCAGAGGAGTGTGATTTTGGTCACAAATAACAAGATTTATATTGTTGATGATTATGGCGTGATCACTGATTACGCTGATTCGGCCACCGTATCCACGACAAGAAATTTTTTAACTTCTTCGGTTCCGGTTGATACCCTTAAAGAAATTTTTGTTGTTGAATCAACGTCCACGGTTTATGAAAAAGGTTTTGAATATACGGATTCCAAACGTGTGCGTAATTGGTTGGATTTGGCTGGAAGATTGCGTGAAGCCGGAATTTGGTTTAAGGCGTTATATTTGGATGCGGATGAATACGGTATTGTGCGAATTATCTTAAAAGAAAATAAAAACGTGATTTTGGATGCGGAAGCCCCGTTAGATGCGCAAATAGAAACATTGAGGCAATTTATTCAAGCCAAACCGAATTGGGATGATATTCATGAGTATATAGATGTCAGGATACCGGGGAGGATCTATTACAAATAGCCGATAGCTGATAGCAGATGGCTGATAGCCGAAAAATCGAACACCTACAGGTCACATAAGACCTGGGAATGGGGAGAGGCGCTTAGAACTCAATTTTGGGGCTTGTTTGATTTTTTGGCTCAACTGAGCAAAAAAAGCTTCTAGCCTCTAGCTTCTAGCCACTAACAGGTTATTTAAGTCCACGTTTACAGCCAAAGGCTGTAAACGAGTACAGCAAGCTACGGTGAAGTGGATTTTACGACGATTGAGAGTAGGCGAAAGCGTTGTAAAATCCACGTTATGTTATAAGACTAATGATAGGCTAAGGTTACAGGTTTAGCTTTGTTTAGCTAAAAAGTTTTATCATGGGTCTTATAACATATATTGTGCGACGCTACATGTTGTGATCTGAATTTGCTTTTAACACTAGTTTGCCTTGGATCAAACTCTAACTTTCCTATTTCTTGTAATCTCAAAATTAAATTTCACTTCGTGCTACGTTTCATTTTTTATGATTTTTCCCTACGGGTAAAAAAACCAAATTATGAATTTAGAATTATGAATTAAGAATGATGGAATCGCTTAGCGATATTTATTATATTTATAAAAAGTGGGCACTACTCTATTCCAAGGGAGGTATGGATAATGCGATGAGTCGTAAAATATATTATAAAAATTATAAATAATAAATAATAAAGAATAAAGTAAAAAATTGATACTTTCAGCTTTACTGTGCTTGAGAGGCATGCCTCTCAAGCACAGTAAAGTAGATCATTAAGTTTATACCATCAAATATCCATCCCTCTCGCTTCTTTTGAATTTTAGTATAATTAAAAAAACCGTTAGTTTTAATACTTACGGTTTGAAGATTATAGATCCCCCTCTATGTTAGCCAATAGTGAATACTTTGCCGCAACTTGGATTTTCGCAGGTATGATCTTTGCCGATCAGGCTTGGTCCGGCGGCACCAACTCCGCCCAGAATTGCTGCGCCCAGAGGACCGGCGATTAGGGCGCCGGCGATAACTCCTATCGTACCGGCTACGGCGGCATCACGGCCCGGTTTGCCGTATGCGTATTGAAAGCGATTGCAATATGGACACATGAAAGAGTAGCAAACACCACCATCATATGCCTCACCTCTTGAGAGATTTTTAGCTTTCATGTTTTACTCCTCTTTGTTTTTAGCTGATGGTTACCACATGATTTCCCGGGTGCATTCGTCCGCAATCTTGCCCATCCACGTAGACGCGAGCCTCGCCTCTGCAACTGGTATCGAACGAGGCTCTGCCGTAGTTGTCGGTATAGATTTCGTCCAAGAATCCGCCCTCCACTTCCAGTGATACACGCTGTCCGGTTGCAGGTTCACCTGTAGCCCATTGTACCGAAACCGTATAGTGTGCCATTTTTTCACTCTCCCATTGATTGTGACGCCTGCGGGTTTTTTAAGTTTTATTAAGCTTTAAGGGGCAATTTATTTATACATATCATGGATATTTTTCTGTGTCAACCGCTACCGTTAAGCTATTTTACTGTGCTTGAGAGGCACGCCTCTCAAGCACAGTAAAATAGCTTAGGAAGTTAAATATCCATCCCTTTCGCCTCGAGGCAGTTTTTCTATGGCGTATCTTAAAGCCGTGCGGGGCATTTGCGATGCATGTTTGTTTAAAAATTCTTTGAGGACATTGAGATCTTTTTTACCGACTTCGCGGAGCATCCAGCCTATGGCTTTGTGGATGAGGTCGTGTTTGTCGTTAAGGAGGGCTTTGGCGATTCTTAGCGACGGTTTAAAGTCACGGTTTTTGAGGAACGGGAAGGTGGCGAGCACCGCGATACGGCGATCCCAGAGCAGATTTGACTGAGCGAGTTTATCGAGGACACGGACGTCACCAAAGTTGTAAAGGTAGTCGCCGACGATTTGCGGGGTTGAGGTGTCGACCAAGTCCCAGTTGTTTATCCATTTGCTGTTAGCGAGATATGCATCGTAGATTTGCTTTTTAAGTTCATCATCCCCTTTTTTATAGAGACCGACCATGAGGACGAGTGAGATGAAGCGTTCTTCGTGTATTTTGCTGTGGAGGAGTTTTAAGAGATCTGCCAGAGGCAAATTTTGGTAGTTTTTAGCGATTCCGCGTTGCTCGGGGACTGTTAGGCCTAAAAAGATATCACCTTCGCCATACTCCCCTTTTCCGGTCTTAAAAAAGCGCCGGCAGATTTTTGCGCGATACGGTGTGCCGCCTTTTTTGAGGTCAGCACGGAGATCTTGAAGAGACATATTTTTTTACGCTTTTTAGTTGCTAATTTGCTGTGCTTGAGAGGCATGCCTCTCAAGCACAGCAAATTAGCATATATCGGTCTTCAAGTTTTAGTTGACCGGTGATTTCGGTTCCCAGATGTTGATGTCGACCCAGGCTTTGAAACTGGCGAGCCAGTCGCGGAGGGTGAAGAAGTTGATTTTTTCGTAGGTTTGCAAGTCCGAGGCGATGCCCGTGGAATCTACACCCAAGGCGTTGCAGATGTAGAGGGCGCGGACCAGGTGGAATTGTTGAGTGACGAGGATCGCTCGGTCGATTTTGAATTCTTGTTTGGCGCGTTTGCAACTTTCGTAAGTGCGGTAGCCTTCGCGATCTTCCAAAATGACATGTTCGGGGACTTGAAGATCCAACAATGCGTTGTGCATGGCTGTAATCTCGTCGGCGCGGTTTAAGCCGCCATCGCCGGTGATGAGAATTTGCGGTGCTTTGCCGGCTCGGTAAAGCTCGGCGCCGCGAATGAGGCGATCTTTGAGTGCGTCGGATGGCGAGCCGTCGGTTTTTAGGGATGCGCCGAGGATAATGATTGCTTGTGTTTGAGGGGCGTCGCCGAATTCCGCAATTTTATCCAAATTGGATGTGCGGACGTAAAAGATTACACTGGCAATAAAAATTGCAAAGCAAATAAACCCGCCGAGAGACAGTTTTAAGAGTATTTTGCGGGAGATGTTTTGCATATTGTCTGAACCTTGATTACTAATTGTCTGAACCTTGATTTAAAAACCGATTACCAAACCAATTATCTTGATTACTATATGTAGAGATTAATTATATACCTATAGTAATCAAGTTAATTTGAGCGTGAATCATGTTTAATCAAGGTTCAGACAGTGGTTCAGACATTTGTGTTCGGTTGCTCGATGGCTAAAGGATCGATGCCGTTGCTTTCACCGGAAATGCGCAGTACGTCTTTATCGATTTTGGCGAATTCTTTGTAGCCGAGGTTGTATTGGTTGACGGCTGTGCCCAGGTTTTTGCCGAGGCTTTGCATGTGAGCATCGTATTTGCCGAGATGGCGGCCGAGCTCGCCGACACGCTTGATGATTTCTTTAGCCTGTTCTTCGATCTGTAACGCGCGTAAACCCTGGAGGACGGTTTGCAGGTAAGCGAGGAAGGATGTCGGTGAGACGATGAGGACATGATATTTGGCGGCCGCGCGGTGGATGATATTTTCCGCATCCTCCCCTTCTCCGATTTTATTGTTCAGTAAATCAAAATAAATGGCTTCGTGCGGGATAAACATGAAGGCGAAATCCATGGTATTCTCTTTGGGGCGAATGTATTTGGAGGTTTCTTGAACGCGTTTTTTGAGATCGTTCACAAAGATTTTTTCCAAAGCATCGCGCTCGGCTTGTTCCGTGGCATTGGCCCAGCGGTTGTAGTTTTCGAGGCTGAATTTGGAGTCCACGGGTACGATCTTTTCTTTAATGAATACGGCCGCATCCACGATTTCACCATCTTCGAAACGGTATTGCATCTGGAAGTTTTCGGGTGGGAGGATGTTTTTAAGTAAGGTTTCGAGGAAGTATTCGCCCAAAACTCCTCTTTGTTTGGGGTTTTTTAGAATCTGTTGCAGTTTTTGGAGCTCGCCGGTTTCGTTAAGCACTTGTCGCGAAATCTCCTCTACCTTGGCCATGCGCTCCGAGACCTCGCGAACCGTGTTGGTTACGCTTTTGTGCTGGTCGCGGAAGGCATTATGGCTCTCACCCAGGCGGTCATTGACTTCTTTTTGCATCTGGGATAATTGTTGCTGCATCAAAAGCAAAGTCTGGGATTCCAATGGAGTTTGAGCTTGCTTTTCGATGGCCAGCAATTTCCATAAAACGATGGCAAAGCCAACCGCGAAGATTGCAAATACCGCAATTAAGGCAATTAAAAGAAGGGGTGATAATTCCATAATCAACATATATTACACTAACGGTTGAGAGTCTATCAAGCGGAAAGTCTATCAAGTCCGTCAAGCGGGTGAATTAGGCTTTATGGACTTGATGGACTTGATAGACTTTAAGCTTTGTTTGATGGTTGGGTTATCCACTTGCCTCTTAAAAACGTATTTGTTATGTTGGCAAAAACCAATTTAAAAGCTCTTAATGTACAATAAATTCTATGGTAACAATTCCATACACACTTGGTCCCTCCGATGATTGGGATCCGCAAGGCTACGAAGAAGAAGAGGAAGATATGATTGCCCCGGGCATGCATGTTTTGAATGAAGATGATGAAGAAGATGATGATGAAGAAGAATTGGTCGATGCTGATGCGGGCTTGGTGAACGAACCGGTTTTGGATGAGATAGTTGATGAGGAGGAAGAAGATGAGATCAGTGAAGAATCCAGTTTTAAAGATTTGGAAAAAGATGCCTTGGCCGAACTCGAGGAGCTTGAGGATCTTGTATTGCAATCCGAACGCGAGACACTTAAGCTGACTGATTTTACGGAAGAGGAATAATTTCAAAAATCTCCAAGATACAAGATACAAACTATAAAAAAGCAGGGCTGGGAGCTCTGTTTTTTTGAAGGAAAAACTCACCCCCCAACCCCCTCTCTTAAGATTAATCGAGGGGGTGCCTTAGACTTAGTTACTTCAGAACCCCTCTCTTGATCTTAAGAGAGGGGCAGGGGTGAGTTTACTCCCCGCTTTCCATCACCTCCGTTGTCGTGGAATTCTTAATGGCTTTGTATTCTTCGCGGCGTTCCTCGCCGGCGGGGATGATGCTGGGAGCCAGGTTCATGAACATGATTTTGCTGACGATGATGAGAACAGCCATCCAGGCGATGCCGGCGAATGCCCAGGATCTGATGTGGCGGACGCAGTAGAAGAGGGCGACACCGTAGCCGATTGATGGGAATGCGAGGGTGACGACCCAGTCGTTTTTTTCCATGGCCGAGATTTCCGTGCTTTTGGTGAGATGCAAGATAGCCATCAACCTTAGAATAATCGGGAAGATGAGGAGGATGGCGAAAAAGATGACGAGAGCGTTACTGCCCAATGCGAAGAGTGAGTTTGTGATTAAGGTCGCATCGGCCTTGCTCATGAGGGAGCGGACAACGAATGGGAGGGCAATGAAAATGCCGATGAGCGGGGTGAAAAGCGTCCAAAAGGCCCAGCGTTGCCACACGCACCAATACCAGATTGTGGCGGTTGGATTCATGAGGATGGCGAGCGCCCAAAATAGACGTTGACCGTATGGAGCGCGCGGGGTTCTGTAGGCATGGATGATTGCCCAAAACCAGAATATGATAAAACCGATGGTTGATAATCCTAAAATTACAAAAGCCGCTAAACCAAGTGTTGTCAGCGGTTCGGAAGGGAGGGTTAGGACCGGGATGTAGATTGTCATTTGAACGGATATTAGCAGATTTAGTATACCAAGTCCATCAAGCGGAAAGCTTAAACCTGAAAGCTTAAAGCTTAAACCTGAAAGCTTAAAGCGGAAAGCTTAAACCTGAAAGCTTAAACCTGAAGGCTGAAAGCGGAAAGCTTAAACCTGAAAGCTTAAACCTGAAAGCTTAAAGCGGAAAGCTTAAAGCGGAAAGCTTAAACCTGAAAGCTGAAAGCGCTGATGGCAAAACTGAAATTGCAGCTTTAAGGGTTTAGCTTTGAGCTTTAAGCTCATTAGTAATCTATCCCCGGCCGCGCTTTTACGCCGTGGTAAAAATAGTGTTTGTGGAGTTTCATTTCGGTTAATAGGTCTGCAAGGTCGCGAAATGAGTTTGGGGCGTTTCTGCCAGTCAAAATGAGCTCGAGATTGGTTGGTTTGATATTGAGTAGAGAGAGGACGTCTGCCTCGGTGACGATGCCGAGAGATGTTGAGCTGTTTATCTCGTCGAGGACGATGAGGTCGTGGTTGTTATTTGCAAAAAGTTGTTTGATGATGGCGAGGCCTCTCTCCCCTTCTTGTTTATCCTCGTCTGTGACTCCAAATCTAAATTTACCTTTTTCGTCGATGCGGTTTAAGCCGGTGGCATGGAAATCGACTTCGGGGAAACGCTCGCGGATTGTGATGCGCTCGTTGTAATTATCGCCACCTTTATCGAATGCCACCCAGGCGATTTTTTTCCCGGCTCCTATCGCACGCACTAAAACTCCCAGAGCTGCTGTGGTTTTGCCTTTACCGTCGCCGGTGTAGACACTTATCATACTTTCTGAACCTTGATTAGCCATGATTCTCAATCAAATTACCATGATTACTTATGGAATCGCTGCCCATCGATTGAACTCAGGGCGGGTCGTGATGTTTATTAATTAAGAATGAAAAAATGAAAGAATGAAAGAATAGAAGATTGGTGGAATCTGGCGTAGGTAGTATCTCGCAAGTGTTTGAAAATGGCAAAAGGATGTGACCGGGGGTTTATTGACTTAGGGATTTGGTTGGTTTAGTGTAGTGGAAACAAAATAAGGGAGGTTGCCATGTTGGTGCTGGTTCATGAACCGCTGGTGATAACCGATGCCGGCCTGGATCAAAATGATTTAAGGCGCAGGTTAAAGGATTTTTACGAAACAGGTCATCGTTGGAAGGTAACAACGGTGGCATTCGATATAGTGTTTAGGCACACACCCGATGACAAAAATTCTTACAGCGCACAGCTAGGGCAATTTTTATCTCGAATGGAAAATCGCCGTATCGCAGTGTGGATTGGTGGTGAAAGCAAGTTCTTTGATTTGTCGATCGATCCGCCGCTCATTCTCCTGGCCACTCTGGTTACGGAAGAAATAACTCTCGCTCTGTAGCATCCCCTAATATGGGGATTTTTTTGTTTTTATTAAATTGTGATTTTACAATATTTAAGTCATTTTTTAGGTGGACGGTCTTGACAAAAGAGTAAAATTATGCAATTCTGATGGTGGTTTAAAATCGGAAAGGTTGGGAAAAAATGTATGATACACGCGACCAAGCGGTTCCGGAAGAAATGATTTTCGTTTTGGACAAGTTCGAAATCGTTGACCAAGCGATTTGGGACAAGTTCAGCAATAACCCCGCTACCGATGAATTGCACGTGGGAATTGTGAGTTACGCAGCTCGTTGGGCCGGTTTGATGGAGGCTCGGCTTGCGCGTGGAGAGAGTCTGCAAGATATTGCCGAGAGCACCTCGCACCAAGCGATCGATGGTGACTTGAGCGGTGGTGCATTTATGGCGGCCATTTCCACGCTCGTGAAGTGTTGGAAACACGGCAAAGAGTTGCGTGCATGGTACTACAACAAGTACTAAGCCAAGCAAAAGGAGTTGTGATGAGTTCTTTGGAACAAGTTGAGAACGGGGTTTATTCGCCCATTTTGGACAGCACAAGTATTGAGGAAGTTTTGCGTGATGCTGTTCGGATTGCTGCCTTGAACGGCAGTGAGGTTGAAGTCAGTTTTCACGGCAGAACTATCAAAGTTTGCGCAGATTCGGATTTGGCTCTGCTGGCACGCGATTATGAGCGTTGCCGGTGGGGTTTCGTCAAACATGTCGGCCCTTATCCTGAATATGTCTCGGCAGAAAAGCTGGCGCATGAGCATGCGTATAAAGGTCGGCCCGACCTGCTCTGAAGTTGATCTTTGTTTATTTACAATCTTAAGCCATGCGTGAGTACGCGTGGTTTTTTTAAACTTGATTAAGAGGATTCACTTGATTTACAGGATTGTTTTTTAAGAAAGGGCTTTTGATAACCGCACCGGCGGAGACTAATATTTCCATATAAGATTTCTGCAGAGTTAAACAATCTTCGCCAAGTCCCCGTTTATGACTATTGGTTTAACGGCTTCGATTTCTGTTTGGCAGTATGGTATTTCTGGGATTGGGTTTAGCAGGAAGATTTTTTGATTCAGTACATGCGCAAAACCGATTTCCATCAGCGTGTTACCGCCGATGTAATTTTTGATTCCGTGTTTGTCGATATTTAAAACCAAAACAGCGTCCGCCCCCTGCATTAAATTCCAAAATTCGCGGATGGCATCTTGATGCATTTTTTGATCCAGTTTGATTTCTTCTATCTCCTTGGCATTTTTACCGATCATTGCCGTGTGCAAATTTGTAATAAAAGCATCATGCCCCATTTCTTTTAGTTTATCCCTGTATTCAACCATTTTATCTGTAAATTGCATGGAGCCGATTATTCCTATTTTCATAAAGATTTGCCTAAGATTTAATTGCGGTTATTTTAGATTCTATGTAGGAATAGCGCAATTGTACGTAAATAGTTACACTGATTCTCACTTTTTGAACTGTTGTAATTTTTGCAACGGTTGATTTTTTCCAATTCATCGCTATGCCTAAATCAATATCAAGTACTAACTGTCAAATGCCACACTTAATGCCAAATTACACTATTCCGAACTGTTTCGCGAAAAGTTCTCGTAAACTCTCTTGCGTTAAGTATGAAGACATATAATCCTCATCTTCCTCTACGGCTTTTAGGTGGCGTGCGTAAGCCTCTAACGGCTTGCAATCGACAAAACGAATCGAGATTTCATAGCCAATTTCTTTCATTTTGTCAGCTAAAGTCAATAACGCATCTGAATCACTTCCAATAATTTCAGTTGCGATTTCCTTTTTTTCTTTTAAGCTCATCCTTAATATTAAGTCAGCTGCTAAAATTGAATAAGCCATAAGTTTAGGATTTTCTTTACCGAATACCCTTTTCATTTCCGCATGAATCTCCCCGATATCCAAATTAACAAATCCGGCGGCACAATCTCGCCTGCGAATTGTCGTTTTGCCGGAACCAACGCCACCTGTATAAAGTGCGAATGTTGGATTTTTTTCAACGTTTCCGTTTTTCCAAAATGATTCCGCAATTTCGACAATTCTGACGATTTCTTCATGAGTGTATTCGGCATACTCTTCACTCGCTGATGTTTGATCTTGCTCCCTCATACTCTCGGCTCTTTCCTGTAGATTCCGCCACAACTCCGTTTCGCCTAATTTGTCTTTGGTTAATGCCAGGAGAAGCGGCGCTTTGGTTTCTACCATAAAACGCCTGCGCTCCGGGTTTAGCGCGTGGCTTTCATGCAGGTTATCGTAGATATCTGCGAGTTTAATCGACCAAGCTTGCGTATTACCCTCATTCGCCAATCTGGCGACCATATTTACCCATCTGATATTGGAGTCTCTGATATCTGTGTCGTGAGAGCATAGATCGACCAGATGAACTATCTCATCATTAAAACCTTGGGTTTTTAGCTCTTCAAGGCTAATGCCGCCGTCTTCGACAATATCATGGAGCAAGCCGGCTAAAGCTAAATCTGAAACATAGCCATCTTGTTCGCGGAGCAATTCGCCAACGCGGAGCGAATGTTCGTAAGCCGGTGCATCAGGTAAGCCCTTGCGATGACCGGTAATTCGTTCTCTGACAAGCGCGATCGCTTTGTCGTATTCAGATGATTTTTGATTAGTTGTGTTTGTGCTCATATTATTTATGTTAAATAGATTATTTATAACGTAACCTACCTGCGCGCAATGCTACGGTGGATTGTTTTTTCGGGCGAAAAAACAAAAAGCGGTTAAGAGATTTGATCCGGATTCGACATTCCGAATGAAATCTCCCAACCGCCTTTACCGGACAAAAGTCTGTAAAGACCTTCAAGTCTATCAAGACTAAAGGATAGTTAGTCCTCACATAGCATTTGGCTCTCAGCAGATTTCCCTGATTGCCTAAGCGGCATACGCCACTAACCATGCGGGGTCCGCAGAATGGCGGACTGCATCTCTTGCTTGTTACATTTATAATGTAACCTGAATTTTTGGTTTTGTAAATGGTGTCGGAAATAATTCTTTTTCTGTAAGCTTCTTTTTCAACCGGTAACATTTTGTGACTACTTGTTATTCATTACATCTTTTTCTCCTGTTCGCCTTTACATACTAAACACTGGATATCCCACCAGAGATACCTTGCCACAGCCTGCTCATTAACATCGGCATTACTTGCTAATAATTGATTGATTCTGGTTTTCCCCACATTCTTGGCTCGCTCAACACTTTCTCTTGCGCTATGCCCTTTCAACAAGCTGGTAACTACATAATTTGAAAACTCCATGAAAGGCTTTGCGAAGGGATCATTTATGGGTTTGCTAATGTAATCCTGCGATCGCAGCATTGTGAATTCTTTTTCATAGCCGATATACGCGGTATTTGGTTGTTTGCCTACTTCTTCGCCAAGCACTGCCGCAGAACTACAAGATATGGAATATGTGATTATTCCTTTTAATATAGATGCGTTATCTTGCGCTTTAAGTAATATTTCACCATCCTGACCGGTTACGCTGTCGACACTGCCATGACCATTTAAAACAACCAGATTCGGCTTCTTTTTTATTAGCCGACCTTCTAGGCCCTGCCTAGTTGCCTTATCTGCAAATAGATCCATTACAGCGTGGCTTTTATTCTTTGCTTCCCTTATTAAATGTAACGACCAAGTAGAGAGATACCGCGTTACAGGATCATAATTTGGTCGTGTTATCAGCATCATACATCGGCTTTTTCTTTCCAGGATCTTAACCACTCAAGTTCGATCTCTTCGATTTTTTGGCCAATATTATCATTTGCGTTTACATGACCGATTAATTCGTCACGCGAAAAACTACCATTTGATCCAATGGATATTTGCATTTCAGAAGAAAGGATGGACAATCGAGCAATAACAAGTTTCCGTATTTCTTCATCTGAAACGGATGGTTTTTTACCTGGTTTGTTTTTCATATAAGTTCAAATTTATCAAGCTTTTCTAATATTAAACTTGAAATTGGTGTTTCATTTTCCACTTCAATATATGCCGCTTCCCAACTTACCGGCCCAATTGGCTCATCTAAAACAACAACAATTTCCTTCCTTACACCAAGTGGTAAAGTTGAATAAATCTTTAAAAAACGTTGTTTTAAATCCATACTTTGTATGATCATACATTAATGCATCTGTGGTTTTCAAGCAAGTATACTAAAAAACTTAATATAAAGTGGATTGCGTTTTTAGGTAGTCACATTTTGTGACCAACTCACTTTTCTTTTATTAATACTTGACCATGCTAAACAAATTAGATAATTTGTATTGTAAATGGGCTTCGGCCTCCGAGACCTCGGCATATCAATGCCGAGGATCGTTTTTTATTAAGGTAAATCTTCTAATTTTTTTAGTGCAGCAAAGTAGTCAATCCATACCTTATTCCAGTAAACAAGGTTTTTCTAGAATAACTATAAATCTAATTACAATGTCTGGAATTAGCTGTTGTTACCTCTACTGAACCAATTACCAGGATTGTTCGTTCAGTACTACGACTACGACTGCGACTTTGTACTTAGTTAATTTTAAAATACTCCCCCTTCCCACTCTTTAGTTCGTATGCCTGCACTTCCGTATAATCCGAATCGCGTATCCAATCATTTTCCTGTAATAGATTTTCAAAAGCTTGGCGGGATGTTGTGACTGTTGCAATTTTTGCAACAGTTGCTTTTCTTTTTAATTCACCGCATTTGTAAATATTACCGATATGACGAGAAATGCCCGATTTGTCTGTTTCAAAAAGATCGGTAATTTGTTGCAGGCTTGCCCATAAGGTCTCATTTTTATAATCCCCTTTAAATTCGATGGATCCGGACTTGCCCTGATAGATTATTATTTCATTTTTCATATCACTTATAAGCATTATGCGACAAATACAAGTCGCGGGCAAATACCGATCGCCTATTTGATGTAAAAATACTCCCCCTTCTCACTCTTCAGCTCAAACCCTTGCACCTCCGTATAATCCGAATCACATATCCATTCATTCTCTTTGAGAAGATTTTCAAAAGCTTCGCGTGATGTTTCGCCGTTTGTGATACCCAGGAATTGGAGGTTTTCGATGTCTTCGAAGTTGGGTGCTTGGGTAAAGCCTTCTTGAGTGATGAAGATGAATGGGGGCATGCAACTATTTAATTAAGAATTGAAAATTATGAATTAAGAATTATTTAAAACCATAATTGAAATTGCGGGTACGTAATTTTATCTTTAAAATCTAAATCTTTGTCATCACTCCAAACCAGCTCGGTGAAATTTTCCAAGTCTTCACTGTAACCGCGACACATAACTTTGAGCCGGTTAAACGGATTGATGTATAAAATAATTTTTGCGATTGTTGGCAGTAGGTTGATTTCCATAATTTAAGCGAGTTTATAATGACCACGGGATACAAATTTTAAAAATCCTTTATCGCGTAAAATTTGTAACTGTTGCCTTAATTTATCCTTGATGTGTTGATTGTGCGGATATTGTTCGCTCAAGTCTTTTTCGAATGAATAAATTTCATCAAGATTAAATTCGAGCTTCCCAAGTTTATCAATGATTCTCATTGTATCAAGAAGCCAGCCTTTGGCGGCAAAGTTATCTTCTTTTCTTAAAAACTCAGTTTTTTGCCAATTCGTTATTACTTTTTGCTTTGGAGTATCGACGCCGTTTTTTACATAATAAATCCTCCCCGCTTCCGGAATATCTTTTAAGATAATATTGCAACCGACCCAGTTGGGTCTTTTTGCTGTCGGTGATAAGGGTTTGCGTTTTTCGATTATTTTTGGGACAAAAAAATGTTTTGGGATTACGAGAAAATTGATCACTTCATATTTACGGCTGTCATAACTTAAAAAGAAAAAGTTTGGATTGTTGTTACTGTTCAAGCGTTCGATCATGGTTCTGTATGCGCCATCTACAATTTTATTGCCAACATAATCTTTTTTGCTTTTAAGCTCATAATCTTCTTTACAATTCGAACAATAAAAATCTGCGACCGGTTTATTACATTCATAATTATCAATACTTTTATTACCGCAGTTTGGACAGAAAATTTGATTATCAACCCAATTTTCTGTGAGGACTCTTATTTTTTGTGAGTTGTTTTTGTAATTGGTTGCAAGTTTTGTATTGAAATGGAGGTTCATAGCCAAAATCACACAATAAACTCATTAAGCAATTTTATATATTGCGATTGCAATTGCTTTGATACACGCGAGTGCGTTAGCTCGGGTATTTCGCCTTTGTTCTCTACGATATCGCTGACTTTGGAGAAGAAAAAACCCTTTGGAGTTGCCAGGAATAGCCAAGATGGTTTCCATGATTCAAACATCCTTTTTGCGGTCGGTAATATATATTTCTTGTCGAGTTGCCTCATATACTTTACCTCTACCAAATGAACTTCGTGGGTATTATTATCGATAACCACAAAATCAGGCGCACGCCTGATTATTTCCATAGCTTCTTTGGCGTTAATTGTATCTTGTCGGATTGCTAATTCAGGTAAAATGTTTTCGTATCCAAAAGAGAGCACGGTGAAACCTCCGGCATCACGGAGCATTTGTTCGAATAATGTTTCGGCGATTTTACCTTTGACTAAGTTTTTGGAGAAATCTTTGTTGTTCATAATGTGACTTGGGTGGGGAAATTTTTACACAGTGCAAAGTTTGTTAATTAACCAATTAAGTTTTCTTTCTCCAAAAGTTCGTAAAATTTATTAAGTATAGTTTCATTACGTTCTATAATGTCATTCTCGTCGAAACTATCTCGCTTTATTATGTCTTCGTTAATTTCGGCAATTTTGCTTCTGTCTGCATTTTTTCCTCGCCGTGTTTCTCCGCTATAAATTTTTTTCTTATCATCGAACCTATAATCGGCTGCTCTGATGTTAATGCTTTCTTCAAGCAATATTTTATTACCTAATGATTCAAGATTTGCGGCATTTGTCAGGCCTTTTTCCATTTCTTGACGTTTTTTGGAAAAAATATGTTCTAATTCAAATGTTTCGTTAATAACTAATAATTCTTGATTTTCAAAAGTATAGGCATACCATGTGAGCAAAGATCTCGTAATTGGTCTGAGATTTGTGAATTTATAATTTTCGAAGTAATTTTTCACTTGTGCTTTATTAAATTTAAAATCAGTAAAATTTACATTACTACCATTAATTATATTTATCATCTCAGCATAAACCGGTGTTCTCAATGCATTGACGCCTGGATTGGTAATAGCATAAGCAAAAATAAACGCAGTTATCTTATTTAAGAATATTGAAAATTTATCGTTGTCTAATATTCCATTTTCATCTTTATTTCTAAGGAAATACACTGACGTTATATATTGCCACATGCCATTCGGTGCGTAATTTAAGACAAATAACTTTTTTAAAATTATTTCAGAAAATACCCCTTTGTTCTGCCTTGCAACATTTTCCCAAAAAAGCGCTAGTGATTTTAAATCCCCAACAATAGATTCATCTTTGAGGTATTTATATTTATCCCGCTCGAAGAACTTGCGTAGTGCCTCTGTTGTTGTTTTCTTGTTACCTTCTTTTGCGCGGAGGTAATACATGTAACGTGTAAAAAGTTCATCCATTGGGGCGCCAGTACTGGGGTGAAAGATTTTACTTGTAATATCTTCAAGTCCACGCCATTCCTCAATAAACCAGTCTTTTTGACCCATTTCACTATAGTGTTTGTAAAATTGCGCTTTGAAAATATCAGCATCTGAAAGTGGCAAGCCTCGATCGTTAAGTGTCGAGAAAATTCGAAGGGCCGTGTCTTGAGATTCTGCCTCAATAGGCAGTAATATACAATTTCCTAGTATTCGTGCTGGTAAATAGGCAAAAAATCCAGGGAATGTGTTCAGGAATTCGTCAATTTTAGTTTGAAAAAATTTAAAATTGCTCACGTATTGGCTTCTGCTTTTTTCTGGAATAATTCCCGTACGCAGTAGTTCTAGGAATTCTTCTTTGTCATTATCGGTTGCCACTTCAGAATCAATTTTTAATGTACTCTTATCAGCCGTACCAAAAGTATCAGTTTTCCAAATACATTTTTCAATTTTTTCTCTTGTAAGCCTAGAGTTTGTGTCCTGCATGTTAGCAAATTTATCATAGAATGCCCGCAAGATGAGCATGAGCGTAGTGAGGCGCTGTTGCCCATCGATGACTTCCAGTTTACCGTCGTCGTTTTGAAAAGTGACTATTGAGCCCAGGAAATATTCTTCGCTTTCATCAAATTCCTCGTAATTATTATTGGGAAATGAAAATGTAAAAATATCATCCCAAAGCGTTTGGCACTGTTCTTCATCCCAAGCATACGGACGTTGATAGTCTGGGATTAAGAAATCTGATTTTTTATCAGACAACAAATCGAAAATTGTTTTCTGATCTACATTGAGTTTTGACATATGTTATTTTAAATTTTATTAGTTATAAACTTAAATAGTATCAACTATCACTCTGTCTTAATGTTTTCAATATACCTCTGAGCAATATTTAAAATTTCATCAAAAGTGAATATTTGAATGTTATGAATACTATTTCTTAGCTTCGTGAAATCCTTTTTTAATCTTTTTTTCTGGTCATCACTTAACTTATTTTGGTTTCTACAGATTTTATCTTTAGAAGAAATAATTATAATTCCTCTCGGTCTGTATAAATTTTGGTCAATATTGAGATAATGGAGAAGGTCCTTTCTATCCTTTGTTTTTTTAAATTTCTCGTCAGTTATAGCATCCATGTAGTTTATTGTCTGGATAATTGCCTTGCTCATTTCAGAAGAGAAGGCGAAATTATCATGAGAATTGTCCCAAACTAAAACGTTTTTAAGGTGTGTTTTGATTTCGATAATATCAACACCGTCATAATGATTTACCCCCACAAAATCAGGATATTTTTTATCTAAATTTTCTAGGTCGTTGAGCTCAACTTTAGGAATGATTTTTTTATACGAGAAAAACAAGTACAAGAGATATTTTTCAAAGTATTTTTGCCATACTGTTTCAAGCTGTCCGATGTTTTCAGAAAAATGTGATTTAATTATTTGTTTTGCTTGCTTGGTTTTTATATCACTGCTTTTGAGTTCGCTTATTTCTTTCCCAAACTTGATAATTTCTTCAAGTTTTTCTTTTATAAAGTAATCGTCTAATTTTCTTAGATATTTTTCATCAAAAACTTCTTTTTTTATCATTTCATCAAAAAGTGTACCTAGTGCGTGTATGTCTTCGTTATTTAGGTGTGCTTTAAAGTCTTTGCTAGTTTTTTTTGTAGTTAGATTGAGTCTGTGTATAAGAAAATCGAAATCGCCTTTGGCAGAGCTTGTTGTCCTTTGTGTTCTTTTGTTTAGAAAATCAAACCTTGCTTGATTGGTTAGATATGTGAGTAGGCTGTTTCGGGATGAATTTGCTATTTTATTTATTTGCTCAACTCTTGCTTTAAGTTCTTTAAATTTTTTTGGATGGATTAAAAGGTTTTTTCCAACTTTTTTGATCTCGCCTTTGTACTGGCTGTTGATTTTTACCGAATTTATACCAGTAACAATTTTTTTGAAAACGGAATAATCGCGTAAAAAGCTGTATCCGTAACTATTTGTCTCATCGTTTGCCCAGTGGTTTATGTAATGAATCGGATTAAGGCTTGTATGCACTTGTAAGGTGATATAGCTTTTCCTTGGCTCAACTCTCCTTGTCTCTTTGTTTAGATCAAAGAAACTTATTTTGATAAAATCACCCTCTTTTTTTACAAGGAAACTATCCGTATCTTTTAATTTTACGGAATTTTTAGTTTCATCAATATCCAAAGAATCCTTCCAAGAGAATTGGTTGAATAGTTGATAGATGTTTGAAAACTCTTCTGGCATAGTTTAAATTAATTCATTGTAACCTGCCCATTTATCAAAATCGGCAAAAGCCAATCACGAAGTTCAGCTAACTTATGATTTTCAATTTCAACATTTATTTGTGTTTTAAATATTGGTGCTATTAATTTTTCAAGATTATCAGTTAGATGTCTAGGTGGTAATACGATTCTACTCTGCTCCAAGTGCTCTTGAGTAATATGGCCCATTGTTGTTTTTCTATTTTCTGCCATCATTTTAAAGTGTTCTAAGTAATTCACTAATTGATAGTAATAGTAAGATTTTGGATATCTATCTGACACTACTTTAAATATATGTTGGTTTAACGCCCCTCGACCACCAGACCACATTTTTACCTCAAGTGAGGCAGACCAAGCAAAGAGTACATCACCGTTAATAATAATTGCCTTTTCAGCAATATCAGCTCTTACCAATTCCGTATCTGAAGAAAAACCATCATGCATTTCTCTGATTTTAATAACACGTAATACATTTTTTTCATCAACCGGACGAAATTTTTGACATGGTAACCCATTTATATAATCTGCAATATCCAATAAAGACCCAACCTCCCACCCCTTCGGAATCTCCCTTTTCAACTCATTGCTATAAGCCATCTCCCCGCCACTGCTTTTGTACGGTTTTCCATTTTCATCCGGAAAATCAAACTGTACAAACCAGTAGTCATATAAAGTTTTCGCCATTTGCTCCAATTCCGCATTGATTTTGTTGTTGAGTTCGATTTTGGAATTAATAGAATCTAGTAATTGACCAGTATATTTTTGTTGCTTTAAATCTGGTAAGTATACTATACAGTCTTTAATCTTATCAGGTGAAGTATGCCGAATTTTAGTTTGCTGTGCAGCAGCGGACAACTGTTTTTTCACAATTGGCGATGCTATTAAATAATAGGCAAATGATTTATCTAATACTTTTTCATTTGGTATAACAAGCCCGATATCACCACTTTGTATATATAAGCTATCTACCGGTATCCTAGCAGTTTCTCCTAGTAAGCCCGCCACCTGTTCTGTAAGTGGTGTGATGATATCTCCTTTCTTTAAAATAAATTCAGGTTTAACATCCCCAGTAAAAAAAAGATTTTCTTTTGTTGTATTCTTTTTAAAGCCCGATGCAGGATAGTCAAAATTACCCAACGTCAAACGTATCTTGTCGCCATGATCCGAATAATACGCACCTGATAGACTTGCCCCTCTTTTCACGTCCAATATATTGCCTAGTTTCATTTTATTCATACTTCAATCCCTCTAACTGCTTTTTTATCTCAACCTCTAAGTTCTTGGAATCTTTAAATAGTCCGTCCAAATTCTTTTTGTAATCTTCCATTTTTTTAGCAAACTCCTTTTTTGTAATATCAACGTATTCAATTTTTACCTCAAAATATTGCCCAGCGCTAAAAGAATAGTTTTTCTCTTTAATTTCATTGTACGAAACGACCACAGAAAAATCTTCTTTGGCTTCGCGTTTATTGAATATATCAATAATTTGTTGTTCTTCTTCGGCAGATAGCAATGTTTTCTGATTCTTGCCTTCTTTGATAGTTGTTCCAAGTTTTGACGCATCCATTAACACAACATCGCCTTGTGTGTTCTCTCGATCAATAAACAATACTGAAACATTAGTTCCCGTTGTGGCAAAAATATTACTCGGCATGCTCACCACACCACGTAACATCTTTTTATTGACCAGCTTTTCTCTAATCTTCTTTTCAATTCCGCTTTGCGCGGTAATAAAACCAGTTGGCACAACAACCGCCGCCTTGCCCTTGGCTGATAAGGAATACATAATATGCTGGATAAACAGCAAATAAATTGCCATGGAATCCTTCTTTTTAGCAGGTACTTTAGGAATACCGGCAAAGAACCGCTCATTGTTAGCCTTTGTATCCAAATCATCTCTAAAATCGCTAAAATCAAGTTTAAAAGGCGGATTTGATACTATATAATCAAACTTCTTTAACTGATCGCCTGTTTTATGAAATGGCGCTTTTAAGGTATTGCCCTGAATCACATTTTGAATTGAATGCACCAAATCATTCAAAATCAAGTTCAAGCGTAACATGCCGGTTGATTTTTGTGAGATGTCTTGAGAATATATTGTGCATCTATCAACCCCGATAGCATGCGCCAAATTCATTAATAGCGTACCCGAACCAGCAGCAGGGTCATAGCACGTGGCATTGCTTGTTGGTTTATCAACCATAATTGAGGCCATAATTTTGGCCACAGCATGAGGAGTGTAGTATTCAGCGTATTTTCCACCCCCATCTTTGTTGTAGTCCTTAATCAAATATTCAAAGATCGTAGAAAAGAAATCAAATTTTTGTTCGAATATTTTCTCAAAACTAAAAATGACCAATTGATTAACCAGGGCTCTGCAAAAATTATCTCTTTCTGAACTATCAGTAATAAATTGGCTCAGTTCATCAAATAGTTGTATTTTGGCACCCGATCCAGTTTTTACGGAAAAAATATCATTATTGTAAATTGAGATCTCTCTTAAAGTATCGTCAAAAAATTTCGAGAATTCTTCTTCGTTTTGTCTATTGTGTAAATAAGATAAGAAATGTTCTCGCTTTAATTTTGCACTATCTGGATTCATCTTTAATAGCAACATGTCATATTCTTTTTCAGAATATTCAGCAATTGCTTTCTCCCAATTCTCCGCTTTCTTAAGTTTAGGATCTATGAGTTTAGCTTCATAACCAAACTTATCATTCATGAATTTATATAAAAAAACTTGTGTAATAATCTTAAATTCGTTTCCATCATTACCCAAGCCATAGGAAGCGCAAATTCCTTTAAGATTATCAATAAGTTCTTTGGTCTGTTGGGCAAATTCCTGATTTAACATAATACCGTATCGTTATATTCATTAATGTATTCTTCGGCCACTTCTTTATTAATATACTTAGCTGATTCCGGATCTAAATTAATTTTACGCTTTTCAAAACCATTAACCACCATTGGGCTAACAAGCCGCACGAAAAAGCTATGATTATCCAACATCTTGCTGTTTTTCAGCACCTTTTCATCAGCCTGTTCTTTTATCTCCATAAGCGTTTCATGAATAATACTCTCGCGCTTCGATATTTTACCGCCTTCAATCATACGTTTATGCAATCGCGCATATTTTACATCATTATCGTATTTGGCTTTTAGCAAGTTATTTCTTCGATTTAACTCTGTTATTTTATCGTATATATTTTGTAATAATCCGATATTTTTAACCATATCATCATGCGTTATTTCATCTAACTTCTTTTTCTGGAAAAGCCTCCTCAATTCATCGTAAAGAGCAATGTATTCTCTATCCTTTTTATCGAAATTCATTGCCAATGCTTCTTGGGTTTTACGCAATGAATCTTTGAGCTTGTCTGCGATAACCAATTCTTCTTCTGATACTTTCTTGAACATGAAAATAACATTTTCCATTGCCACGTTCAAAAGATTGGCGGTATTTGCATCATTCTCGAGCGTTTCTTTCAAGTTAATCAAATCTAAATGACGTGAAGTTTCATTATAGAGCTCTCCTAATTTCTTAAAATCAATTTTATCAAGTAAATCGTAATATCCCAAAAGCCTGATAATATTGTAAAGATTTTTTACATTATCCAACGCTTTTTTAATTTCCAAAACCTTTTTACGATCTTCAATCTTGGATATTTGTTGTGAAAAAATTTCTGAGTTCTGCAAATCAAAATGAAATAACTTTTCTTTAATTTCATCTATCTCCGACTCAATTTCTTCCTTGGACATGAAAAGGTTGGAATAATTTTCAATTTCACTGCCCAATTCCGATTGCAATTCATCAAAATACGCCTTATTGGTAGCGTCAAACTCCTTCCTTATATCCGCAAAATCAACTACATAGCCAAAACGAAAATTCTTATATGGACGATTTACCCTTGTAAGTGTTTGCAACAAATTATGATCTTTAATAACCCTGCCAATGTACAATTTTTTCAATCTCTTAGCATCAAAACCTGTCAAAAGCATGTTATAAACAAAGAGCATGTCTATCTTACCAGCCTTAAAATCTTCAATTTTATCTTTACGTTCATCCTTGGTATCAACATCATGTAAAATTAAAGCCGAAGTAAATTTATTCTTACCGCTTTTGACTTGATACTTATCATTAAATATAACAAACATTTTCTTGGCTTGATCTGAGCTGTCGCAAACCACCATACCACCGATCGTATTATCATCGTGCATTAAGCGGCTTTTCTTAAAATCTTCAACAATATATTCCAACATCGGCTCAACAAATTTCTTATGCGCATACAAAATCCGTTTATCTACATCTCCCTTTAAAATCTCTACTTTTTTTAAAGCCTCCTCCAACTGTATTTTATAATTGGTTTCAATGCCTTCGCGTATTAGTTTCAGGGTATAACCATCAGCAATTGAGGCATTGTAGTAGTATTTATGGATATAATCTCCAAAAATATCCCTGGATTTGCGGCTATTACCAATTAGGGGAGTTCCAGTTAAACCAATCAAAATGGCATTTCTATCTGAACTTACCAAATTCGCTAGAAAACTTCCCTTAGGATCATAACTACGATGCACTTCATCTAAAAAATAAACTCGTTGTATATTTACATCATAATCTTTGGGCTCCAAAATATCCTTATCTTCTTTAAACTTTTGAATGTTGACCACGGTAATTTCCCGTTGCCCATGCAAATTATAAATAGCTTTATTGACCTTAAACTCTCTAAGTAGTTCCGCTTTAGAGCTAACCGTATGCACTTTTATGCCACGGGCTGTAAATTCCCGCTTCGCCTGTATCATCAAATCAATCCTATCAACAATAAAATAAAACTTGGGAATTGTATTCTTTTTTTGAAAATAATCAGTTAAATAATGAACATTATAAAAAGCCAACGCCGTCTTACCGCTTCCTTGCGTATGCCAAATGATGCCTTTATTGATTCCTTTATCTAATTTCTTTTCAATGGCCTTGGAAGCAAAAAATTGTGGATAGCGCATTATATGTTTTTCTAAACCGCTTTCTTCATTCACGTAAGCAATAGAATACCTTAATATCATCGCTAACCTTTCCTTGCTAAAAAGTGAAGTTAATAACCTATTAGTGGGAGATTCCGGATCCTTATTTGTGATAAATTCCGGTGAATGTTTAATTGCTGATAAATTATTATCTTTTAAAACTAAATTTTCAAACTCATCATCTTCAGGCTTTAGCAACTTATTTAAATTAAACTTTTCTTCTTCTCTAAAACGATTAAAATTCACATCTCCGTGCGAAGTCGTTGCATAAAAAGCACCCTGCACCGGATCAATCGAATCGTTATCATATTCCATGTTATTAGAGAAAACCAATAACTGGGAGATATTAATAAATCTTCTGAATTTTTCATTCTTAAATCTAACATTGATTCTGTTTCTTTCCGCTAAAATACCTTCACGATTATTTGGCTTTTTCACTTCAATAAAAGCCAAAGGTATTCCATTTATTAAAAGTGTGAGATCAGGTCTAAATTCATCATCACTATTTTTATATGTCAGTTCAGTAACAACATGATAACTATTATTTTCTAAGTTCTGAAAATCTATCAGCTTCATGCCGGAAGTGGTGGTTAATTTTTCGTAAAACTCTTTACCTAAATCTTCGTTATCTAATGTTAAAACCAATTTCTGATATTCTCTCGCAATATCTTCACCTTCCATTTCTTTATTGATTTTGATCATGCTCATTAAAAAAATATCCTTGAAGATGTTTGTTTCCTCATCCCACTCTGCTTTTGATAAAGGTATATATTCATAGCCCAATCGGCAAAGATGTAAGATTGCGGGTATTTTTACTCTAGTATTTTCATTGAAAGCCATAATGAAGACATTTTCCTCTATTTACACAAAAATAGCAAACAATAAAATCAATTTTTTCAAATTGAATTATATAATCAAAACCCACCATAATTATGGCGGGTTTTATGTTTTACTAGCGCATTAAGGTGTTGGGGTTATCGGAAGATCGGTTCTTTTTTACAATCTTCGCAATAATATACGTTTTCTGTTGGTTCTAGGGCTTTTTTTCCGCGTTCATAATCTTGTGTTGCACTTATTTTGCTTCCACCAACCTTAATATTTTTTTTGCCACATTCTGGACACTTAAGTTTTTTCTCCATAAAAATAATTTTTAGCTGCACCCACTCGTCGCCCCGCAATTCAAACATTTATAACACGCTCCATTCCTCACCATCATACTTCCACACATATCACAAGCTGGGGCGTCGGATTGGTTGTCGAAAGCTGGGGTTAGGGTTGGTTGCATACTGGGGGCTGTGGTGAAGTGTGAAGTTTGGTTAATCTTAGTATAGGTTGCTTATGATTTATCCACAACATATTCTCTTAATTACATCAACTTAGCAAGCGAAAAACAAGTTACTGAATCACCTTATTCATTTTTTATGCTTCTTGCCTTTGCTTGGCATTTTGACTCCCTTGTCTACTTTTTTATCTAACTTTTTCTCCAGTGCTTTGATGCTTTCCAAATACGCCTCCTCAACCGGTGAAAGTGTTTTGGCTTGATATTTGCGATATTCTATTTGCGCTTTATCGTGTGCTTGTTTATTGCTTATATTGCCGGCGTCCTTTAATACGCCTTTGCCGAAATTTTTGGCAAATTTATCCAGTTCAGCCACCCAATCGGCCATGTGCATTTTGGTGTGTTCTTGCGCCTTAATTTCAGCCAGATCGAAAAAAGCCGATACCAAGCGATTGAGGCGGAATAGTTCATCTTGCGTTAAATAATTCTTCGCTATACCGACTTCCGAAAGTATGGGTAATGCACCGGCGAATGTGGTGAGCCCCATGAAATCTTTGTCTGCGTCAGCGCGTTCGTGGATGGTTTGGGCGGCGGTTTTTTGGTTGGTGGCGTAGTGGAGCTTGTTTTGTACGACTTTGAAAAATTTTACCGACTCTGCGCTGTTTGGGTCGTAATCAACACTGGTGGAATAAAGATCGAGTACTTGGCGATAGAGTGCCTTTTCGCTGCTGCGGATATCGCGGATGCGATCGAGAAGTTCTTTCCAGTAATTTCCCCCTCCGGTGCCCTTGAGCCGATTGTCATCGATGGTAAAACCTTTTACGATATATTCCCGCAATCGCGCGGTTGCCCACTGGCGAAAATGAGTGGCTACTTGAGATTTAATCCGATATCCGAGAGAGATAATGAGGTCGAGGTTGTAATGTTCTATTTTGCGAGAAATGGCTCTACTACCCTCTTTTTGAACTATCAAGTATTCCTTGACAGTTGCCTCTCTGGATAATTCACCCTCGTCAAAGATATTAATGATATGCAGGCTGATATTTTGTTTTGTAGTGCCAAAAAGCTCTGCGAGTTGCGCTTGCGTAAGCCAAACAGTCTCCCCGTCGATGCGTACATCAATAACCGCTTGACCGCCGTTGGAAGTGTAGATGATTATTTCGTTATTTATTTCTTCTTCTTTTGTCATATTAGTTCGTTTAGCCGGGCGACAATTCAAGGTGGCGGTGTGTTGATTTTATACCACAAACCTCGCCATTGCTAGGCGAGGTTTTAGGTTTTATTTAGAATTGCGTTTCATATTGGAGCCCCCTTTAATGAAAGGGGGATGCCCTGAGGGTAGTCGAAGGGCAGGGGGAATCTTTCTAGCTACACCCACTCGTCGCCCCGCAATTCAAACACTTATAACACGCTCCATTCCTCACCATCATACTTCCACAGGTATCGCACGCCGGGGCGTCGGATTGGTTGTCGAATGTGGAGGTTAGAGTGGGTTGCATTGAGGCGGGTTGTGAGTCGAGGAGGCTGGTTTGGGCGGATTCTTTGGCGGAGATGGTTAGATCGTGCGGGATATCCTCGATTTGGAGTTCGGCGGTGGCGCTGGTATCCACGTTGATGCCGATGGCTCGGCGGTCTTCGGCGCTTAGGAATTTTAGGCCCAGCCAGCGGAAGATGTAATCCACGATGGATTTGGCCACGCGGATGTTGGCGTTGGTGGTAAAGCCGGATGGTTCAAAGCGGACGTGGGCGAATTTGTTGACCAGGATTTTTAGCGGGACGCCATATTGGAGGCCGATTGATACTGATGTGCTAAAGACATCCAGCAAACCCGAGAGCACGCTCCCCTCTTTGCTCATGGTAACAAAGATTTCACCCGGCGTACCATCGTCGTAAAGGCCGACTGTGATGAAGCCTTTGTGCGGGCCTATCTGGAACTTATGCGTCAACGCTTTTCGCTCGTCGGGCATTCGGCGCCTTCGCGGAGCATATGTTTGGACTGGGGCTACTGTTTTTACTTGGGGCTCTTCCTTTCGTCCAACGTCATTATTACGTCCAACGTCTAATGTCGAACGTCGAACGTCAGTGGAATCGTTTGACGTTTGACGTTTGACGTTTGACGGTGATTCAGTTTCTTTAGCATCACCCTTCTTGAATGACTCCTTCGTCGTAGTAAGAGCCTGGACTCGTTTGGAGCCGTCGCGGTAGATGGCGATGGCTTTGAGGCCGAGGCGCCAGCCTTCCAGGTAGGCGTTCATTACATCTTCAACCGTGGCATCGGTGGGCATGTTAACGGTTTTGGAGATGGCACCCGAGAGGAAGGGTTGAACGGCGCCCATCATGCGCAGGTGGCCCATGTAGTGGATTGTGCGGGTGCCTTTGGCGGCTTTGAAGGCGCAATCGAAGACCGGGAGGTGCTCGTCTTGCAGGTATGGGGCGCCTTCGATGGTGTCGTTTTTGTCGATCCAATCGATGATGTCGCGGATTTGTTGCTCGGTATATTTGAGGCGGTGCAGGGCTTCGGGGACTGTGCCGTTTACTATTTTCATCATGCCACCGCCAACCAGCCATTTGTATTTAACGAGGGCGATATCGGGTTCTATACCTGTGGTGTCGCAATCCATGAGGAAGGCGATGGTGCCTGTGGGCGCGAGGACGGTGAGTTGGGCGTTTTTGTAGCCGTACTCGGCTCCCCTGTTCAGCGCTTCATCCCAGGCACTCTTGGCACGATCGAGGACATGGGCGGGGACGCCGGTGGAATCGAGTTTGTAGGCGGAATCGCGGTGCATTTCCATGACTTTGGTCATTGGTTCCTTGTTTTGCGCGTAGCCATCGAATGCGCCTAATTTTTCGGCGATGCGGGCGGATTGATCGTAGCCAACGCCGGTCATGATGCTCGTGATGGCTGCGGCCATGTTGCGGCCGGCATCAGAGTCGTAGGGCAGGCCCATGCTCATGAGCAGGGCGCCCAAGTTGGCATAGCCAAGGCCGATGGGGCGGTACATGTGGGAGTTGAACTCGATAGCCGGAGTTGGGTATGAGGAATAGTTGATGGTGATCTCTTGCGCTGTGGCAATAATGCGGATGACTTGCTCGTAGGCTTCCACATCAAAACTGCCATCCTCGGCACGGCATTTCATGAGGTTGATGGATGCCAAGTTGCAGGCGCTGTCGTTTAGGAACATGTACTCGGAGCAAGGGTTGGAGCCGTGGATTTTATCGGTATTGGAGCAGGTGTGCCATTTGTTGATGGTGGTGTCGTACTGAACGCCCGGGTCTCCGCATTGCCACGCGGCTTCGCCGATTTGGTGAAAGAGGTCGCGGGCTTTAAATTTTTCGCACGGTTCGCCGGTGGTAACGTATTTGGTCCAGAAATCGCCGTCTTCTTCGACTGCATTCATGAAAGTATCGGTAAGGCGAACAGAGTTGTTAGCGTTTTGGAAAAAGATGGATGAATAGGCTTCGCCATTGATGGAGCCGTCGTAGCCGGCGTCGATGAGAGTGTGAGCCTTCTTCTCCTCCTTGGCTTTGCACCAGGTGAATTCTTGAATGTCGGGGTGATCCACGTTAAGCATGACCATTTTGGCGGCACGGCGAGTCTTTCCGCCGGATTTGATGACGCCCGCAAAAGCATCGAAACCGCGCATAAAGGAGACGGGGCCGCTCGATAAGCCGGATGATTGGGCTAGGCCTTCTTTGCTGGAGCGGAGGGATGATAAGTTGGAGCCTGTGCCACTGCCGAATTTGAAGAGCATGCCTTCGGTGACGGCGAGCTGGAGGATGGAGCGCATGTCGTCTTGAACTGAGTTGATGAAGCAGGCACTACATTGCGGGTGCGGGTTTACGCCAACGTTAAACCAAACCGGAGAGTTAAAAGCGGCTTTTTGATTGATTAAAATGGATGTGAGCTCGGCTTCGAAAGTTTCGGCGTCTTTTTCTGTCTGAAAGTATCCGCCAAGCTTGCCCCAACCGCTGATTGTTTGGGCAACACGGTCTACAACTTGGCGCATGCTGGTTTCGCGCTCCGGAGTGTCGAGTTTGCCGCGGAAATATTTGGAGACGATGATGTTGGTGGCGGTTTGGGAGTAGGTTTTGGGGACTTCCACACCAAGTTGCTCGAAGACTTTGACGCCTTTTTCGTTGGTAATGACTGCGTCGCGGTGCTCCCAGATAAGCTCATCGTAGGGGTGGGTTCCTTCGGTACTGAAAAATCTTTTTACTTTAATGCCATTGCCGTATGTATCTTGCTCTATCGCGCCTTTTTTTGTAACTCTAAACAGGATGTAATTGCGTGCAACCGGGATAAAATTGGTATTGATAAGCGCCGCGCCTATGACCTCGCGGACTTCTTCGGAACTTGGCACTGTGTGGCCATCGAATTTTTTGGATAAGTCGTGCATTACGTAAGAGTGCACACGATCGATTTCGGGTGCGGCCTTCTCCGGTTTATAACCCGAGGCCTCGAAAGCTTTTTTGATGGACTGTTTGATCTTATCCGATCTGAAGGCATCAATTCGCCCATCGCGGCGGCGGATGGATTTGATGGTTTTTAAATATGCCACAACAGCGTCGGTGTTAACCGATTTTGCGGGGCTCATGGCCGCGTTGGCGACCGAAAACTTATCCTGTGGTTGCATAGGCTAATAATCAATCGTACAACGTACATCGTACAGCGTACAACGTCGTTTGAGCGATTTTGTTATCCCGTTTGTTCTTTGCAGTAGCCGAGGCTAGTGCAGGCGCGTTTAGAACCGGGAGTTATTTAGTTTTTTTGGAAATCTCCCAATCAACGCTTTGCGTTGATGTCCCTCTTTATTAAAGAGGGTAACTGAACTATGGAGACTTGGGTTTTTTATGTCCGTGAAATTGCGTTGTTTTGACGCGAAAAGACAGACAAAACACAATCGCAGCATTTGTGTGCGATGCGGTTGCGGCCACCCGACCACAACATCTTGTGGTCTAAGTGGAATTATACCACAAGATGTTGTGTTCAACCTCGTTGAACTGGGGATAACGACATCAATTAACAATTACCAATTTTACTAATAATTTCTTCAGTCGTAGGGGCGTATCCTTGCCGTGCCACTCGAAGTGTATACGTAGTGTGGTGATCGCCCGTGCTTTGTCTACAGCTTTACAGTTCCGCCTCTGGCGATAGTGCGGGCGAACACGAGGTTCGCACCCTACGGAATTTTTCGTATAATATATATCGCGATAGCGATTCAATCATTGTTAATTGGTAATTGTTAATTGGTAATTTGTTACAGTCCGAGTGAAAGGTTGATTTTTGGTGCTTCGCTTGCGAGTGCCGGTGCGATGGGCATGATTACTTCTTGTTTCTCTCCCAGTTTGTTGAAGTAATAAACTTTTTTTTCTGTTAGGGCTTTTTCGTAGATGTCTTTGGTGACGCGGACGTCTTGCAAACAATATTCGCGGAGTTTGTCGATTTCGCCGTCGCGCCAGTACTCGACGGCTTTAAGGCCGGTACCGCTCTTCCCTATCCCCAAGGTGGCATGGGCAACATCATCCAATTTGACTCTGTGGCCGATGCGCTTTTCGATTTCCACCATAATATCTATCGTGGGGAATTTCATGATATCACCGGTGTAATAAGTTTGCATACACGGGTAATCAAATCCAAAAAGGTTGTAGCCGATGATGCGGCTCGATCGTTCCATACGCGGCCAGAGTTTTGGCAAATCCGGCTCCAAGAAAGTCTCGTAAGTATCCGTCTCATAAAAGTAGACGCCGATTAGGGAGATTTGAAGCAGGTTGGCCTGGTAGGCGCCAACGTCTTGGAAAGTGTTTTGGGTTTCGATATCTAATACAATCTCATTTCTCATATGTGTATAGCTTCTAGCCACTAGCTACTAGCTGTTGGATGTTTGGTTCAGGCTAGAAGCTAGTGGCTAGAGGCTGGATGGTGGGTTTGATAGTGCCTAATTTAGCATAATGGTATTTTTAGCGCGATATGTGGACAGACATTGGTCGGGTTGATTAATTCAGTTCACAGGTTGACGTATCCGACGGTTGTGTTATACTACCGGCCTCGACCATGGGGTTGAGGTGGGTTTGCTCTTTTTTCGGAGGGTACATGCGCAACGGAAACTCGATTGTAGAGATGCGTACATTCATTCGTTGGGCTCTGGAGTGCGACGATATCGACTTGTTTGATGACGCAAGTAGATTCCTGCACCAACTGTTCATCTTCCATAAGATGAGGTTTGGTGGAAACGAGTATTTCGTGCAACAAGAAACATTTCAGCACTGTGCCCAACGGCTGATCCGCCGGGCCGAGAAAACTGAGGGGTCCTATATCCCCGTGGCGATGCGTATCATGGCAGCCGCCAGGCTCGGTGACCGGATGGTGTTGGATGTGGCTCGCGAGCACGCGGTGATCGCCTGCGAAGTTCTGAACTTGAAGCCGGTTCAGGATTGCCATGACGCGCCCTATCGAGCGCAATCCTCCATGCCGCCGGCGTAACTCTCAAAGCCTCTAGCCACTAGCTTCTAGTCAGTCTCTCACACAGCCTCTTCGGGGGCTTCTTTATTTACCCCTTCGATTACACTCAGGGTCTCCGACGGGATTTATATTGTCTGAACCTTGATTTCCGCCTAAGGCGGATCTGCCTTTGGATGAAAACATGATTCACGCTCAAATTAACTTGATTGCTAAATGTAAAAAATATACCTATAGTAATCAAGATAATTAGGTTGGTAATCGGTTTTTCAATCAAGGTTCAAGACAGTTTATAAGCTCCCAAAATGCTTGCGTTGGATTTGTCTTTAAGGGGGACGGCTCGGCAGGCGGGTTTTTTGTTGCGGTGGAAGTTGCGCATTTTGCCCATGGCGTGGCTCCATGCATCAAAAGTTGCGGCAAGCGAGCCGGTGATGGCTGTGCAGTTTGGTTCGTAGAGAGTATCGAGGTTGGCCAATAGGGCGCCCAAATTTGCGCCGTATTCAACAAAAAGTTCGGCGCCGTCCGTAATGTCATCTTCGAGTTTGGAATAGATGCTTAGGCCGGATTCGCCCGTTTTTCGGAGGAAGAAATGATTGGAGCAAAAATCTTGCATGTAACGGCTTTCGTGCGGTTCGGAGATGGCTTCGCGGAAATCCGCGACCAAGCGATCGAGGTTGTGCTGTTCGATTTCCACTTCTTTTGTTGTTTTGCGGATTACGCTTAAATTTAATGAGTTGCCAATTTCCAAAAGCAGATAAGTCCCCTGTTTTTTGAATTGACCAAGTTGCGCCTCGTAATAGGCGCGGGTTAAACAAGATTCCAGCTGGTTTTTGGCAAGTTTCCAGTTTTCACTATTGGGATATAAACCCGGTTCGGGCAAGATGATGGTTGGCTCGGTTTTGAGTTTGAGCTCGTGCATGATGCGGTCGATTTCTTTTTTGATGGCAATTTCGTTTTTGCCTGTAAAAGGAAAAACACCCAAGACAACCATCTTGGTGGAATTTTCAACTAAGACCGCTTTAAGTTCTTGGTTGCCGATTTGGATTATTAAACGTTTCATATAATTTATAAGCTTCTAGCCACTAGCTTCTAGCTTCTAGCTTCTAGCAGTGTGGTTGAGTTTTATTTTTAGAGGCTAGTAGCTAGTGGCTAGAGGCTAGTTAAATAAGCTTTTCGCTTCTTCCCAAAACTCGGGTGTGTTGTGGGTTACTTTAATATAATACCACCACTCAACTCCCCAAAAATCGATACGCGGTAATCCCATTTTTTTGGCGTAGGTGATGTTTTTTTGCATTTGCTTCAAGTCGAAAGTTTGGTATTGCTCATCCAGCGTTGACTCGGGGATGGTTTTATCGACCCAAGGCTCCATTTGGAATTCACTTACGTAGATCTGATCGGTACCGTAGAAAAATTGTGCTATTTGGCCTTTACGCAGGTAAAGTTGCGGTGGAACAAACCAGTAACGGAAAACTCCCACAGGGCTCTTAACTACACGATACACGCTCACTCCCAAGTGTTCAACCTTGTTGCCCAAACCCCAAAGTGTCAGCTCTCCGGAATCGGTTGTGGCGATGGGTTTGGAAGGGTCCAATTCGCGGACATAAGCAATTTCTTCATCAATGAAATCTTTGCGGATCTGGGGGCAAATGCCAAAAGGAAAGTTCGGTTCGTTCTCCACTTGCCACGATGTAACCGCCGGATGATCTTTGTAGCGGGTAACAACTTCTTTGAGATAGATCTTTACGGATTCTTCGAGCTCGGTTTCGGAATAACCGTAAACCCATGTGGGGCTCCAGCATTCGGGCCAGCGCGGGAGCTTGTGGCCAATAGCGAGTGTTACACTCCCCTGCCTTGCCGCGATGGCATCTAAATCATTATCCAGCCATTCCCAATTCCAATTATATTTTGATGGTTGCAATAAGCTCCAATAAGCGGGTATGCGAAAATGCCGCACTCCCAAATCGTCGAGCGAGGCTATGAGTGCTTCATCGGGAGAAATGCCCAAGTCCACGGCGTATGGGCGGCTGAATGTGACTCCGGCTTTAAAATTTTTATTTAGATTCAAGTTCATTGATTCAAATATTCCGATTAACGCGATAATCAGTATGATTGCGGCTATGCATATCCGTTTGAGAAGTCGTTTGTGTTTTTGTTCCATACAAAACATTATACCAGAAAAGTGTTTTGAGTAGCACAACCCCAAACCCCTTATCAGGGGCTGTTGACAAGTCCTCCTGATAAGGAGGATTTAGGAGGTTGTGCTATTTTTTTATTATACTATCAACCCCAATCCAACTGCCATGATGATGAGCGCCAGAGCTTTTTTGAGGATGACGGATTTGTTGAGTGATTCGCCAAGTAAAGTTTTGGCTTTGGATTTGAAGATGAAGGCCACGGCTACAAGGAGTGCGAATTGCATGACTTGCAGGGAGTTCACGATGGCGGCCGAGCCGATGGAGATGGCGTATTGGACGCCCACAAAACCCAAGCCTCCCATTGTTTGGCCAAAGATGGCGAGCAGGGCTGCGGTTTTGGGTTTGATTTTGAATCCGTCCATGGATTTTTGTGCGGATTTGCTTTGGGGTTGAGTTTTCTTTAAACCAAAAATACTCATAATCTCCTCCCCGGCTTTGACATCTATAATTACTACGATGATTAGAGCGGTGATTGCCGCGATGACTCGGGTGCTGACGAAGCCGCTTAAAAAGCCTACGTCGTCATATATGGCTTTGATTGTGACGGACATGATGGCAAATAACAGTGCCGAGCTTCCGCTTAAAATCAGTGCTTGTTTGGTGAGGCGTTCGGAGGATTTGCCGCTAGAGAGTATGACGGTGGCGGCGATGAGGAGGAAGAAGCCGATCAGTTCGTAAGTGCCTAAGCGTTCATGCAAAAAGATTGTGGTTCCGGCTAAGGTCAGCATGGGAATAAAGGCGGAGATGACCGGGACGACTCGGCTGGCTTCGCCTCGGGATAAAGCCGCGAAGAATGTCCAAAGCGCGGTAGTAAATGCCACGCCGCTCACTATAGTCAAAATCAAAGTCATTCCACTTGGCCAAACCTCGACCCACGGAATCAAGACGATTGCGGCAATCGAAAGCAAGCCAACAAGCCCCGCATAAGTTGCAGAGCGCTTAAAGGCATTGTTCAACAGGATTTTATCGATGATGAAGGCGACGCCATTGGCCGCATGACCCAATAGGGCGATTAGGATCCACATACAGATTTAAATAATAAATAACAAATAATAAATAATAAAGATGGTAACTGATTTAATGCAAAATTTCGAAATCCCTTTTTCTGTAGGGACGATCCCCGCGTGGTCGTCCCGGAAGAAAATACTAAATTAACTACGTAACTCGTTATAAACGTTATGAACGTTATGAACGTCAAACAGTTATCGTCTGCCCCGGCCTTGGCACTTTGGCTTCGATATGAAGTGCTTCGGTTATGCGGGTGGCGAGGGCGGCGGAGGCATGTTCTTCGCCATGAGTGCAATAGACGATTCCCGGACGTTTTTTGGCGGAGCGGATCCAGCTTACGAGCATTTTTTGATCGGCGTGGGCGCTGAAGCCTCCGATGCTGACAATGTTTGCTTTTACATTCACGAATTCATCCAAGACTTTGACGCGTTTTTGCCCGCTGTAAAGTTTGCGGCCAAGCGTGCCCTCGGCTTGGAAGCCGATAATGAGGACAGTGCATTTTGGATCGCTTAAATAACGTACGAGGTGATGTTGAATGCGGCCGCCGTTCATCATGCCGGCTCCGGCGATGATTACTTTGGGCCAGCGGGAATCGTTGATGGTTTTGGATTCTTCGCGGGAGCGTGTAACTGTAAGGCCGGGGAAATCAAACAGCGCGTCGCCGCCGACCATCTGTTTATATGCGCTTATACTGTAATAGTTGGGGTAAGCATGGAAAACGTCGGTAACATTGGCCGCGAGCGGGCTGTCCATAAAAATATTGACTCGAGGTAGGCGTTTTTTCTCGACCAAATTGTTCAGCTCCAATAAGAGCTCTTGAGTGCGTTCCAGTGCAAAAGCCGGGATTATGAGAACGCCTCCTTGGTTGATGGTCTCCGTGACGGCATTTTTGAGTATTTGCCAGCGTTCGGCTTTTTTCTCGTGAATACGATCGCCGTAGGTGGATTCGATGAACAGTAAATCGGTTTTATTCAGAATATCTTTTTGTTTAAGGATGGGAGTGTCGATGTTGCCCAAGTCGCCCGAGAAAGTGACGGTTTTGCCTCCATCTTCCGTGATTTCCACAAAAGCACTGCCTAAAATATGGCCGGCATTGTGAAATTGGATTTGCAGATCTTTAAAGCATAATGCCCCGGAATCATCGATGGCTTTTAGTTTGCGGACTGCGATTTTGACGTCCTCCTTGCTGAACAATACCGGTGCGCCGAATTTTCGTTGGTTTTCGGCCATTATCATCTCTGCGTCGTACCATAGCAGTTTGGCAAATTCTTTGGTGGGAGGGGTGGTGTAGATTGGACCCGTGAACCCTCTTTTGATGAGTTGCGGGATGCGGCCGGAGTGGTCGATGTGAGCGTGGGTTAAAATAACCGCATCGATATCGTGCGGGTTGAATCCAAAATCATTAAAATTTTTCACTTGGGCAAATTGCCCGCCCTGAAACAGGCCGCAATCGATTAGAATTTTGGTTTTAGCGCTCTCGAGCAAATAGCAAGAGCCGGTAACTTCACGAACAGCACCAAAGGGAGTGATTTTCATGAAAGTATTATAGCTTAAAGTCCGTCAAGCTAAAAGTCCGTCAAGCGGGTTTGATTAGCTTGACGGACTTGATAGACTTTTTGCTTGATAGACTTTGCTAGAATGCGTACATCCTTAATGTATCTTGGTGGCGCTTCAAGAGCGTGTTGCCCAAGTTAAGGAGGAAGTTTTGATCGGCGGTGAGTTGGGTATAGAGAGAGCCGCCTTTGGTTTCTTGCCAGGTTTGCGGAGAGTAAAAGCCCTTGTCGTTTTCGAAAAAGTCGGCGCTGATGATGCGCATTACGGGCTCTTCGTTGTAGCCGTTTAAGCCTTTTGTCCAAGGCTGGCAGTAGGCGAAAAATTCGAGATTGATTTTATCTTCGAGGCTTTGAATATCATCCAAAGGAACAACGGCACAGGAACCGAAGACGGCGGTTGGTATGAGGTGTGATTTGGCGGCTTGCTCCATGGAATAAATTAGAGGAAGCTGTTGAATATGATCGGGGGTGAGGGTTTGAAAGGTCGGGCAAAGCACATCGGTTAAGGGGCCCGGGTTATTTAGGCACTGCTTTTGAATGATGAGGTTTAACAGCATGGTATCCATGTTGGGGTTGCGCAACAATTGCAAAACAAAAGCGGTTTGCAGAATCAATAACGCACCGCCGGCCACGATAAGCAAACGAAAAGCGGTTTCGTTGTGACCAAAGACATTTTGGAAGGTTTCGGAGAATATCCAGGTTTTACCGCGGATTATGGCTTCGATTACTATCACTAAAAAAGTGAAGCTGGCGCCAAGTAAAAAAGACAAGGCGGGATGCAGGCCCAGTGTTGTCATTGCCAATGCAACTACGGGCAAACTTATTATGGTAACAGCAGCCCAGGCAAAATCCGAGCCGGCTGTTTCCCCGGTTTGCATTACTTTTGGCGTCTTTCGTATTGTAGATTTTTTCATACCCCTCTTTGATTAAAATTATTATAACATACAATTAAAGTATCTTGCCACTAGTATTTAATATCTTGCAGTTTAAACAAAAATATCTGCTAGATACTAGATACAATTACGAACTACGAACATTATGAATTTGAGAATCTGGAATCTAATAAGCTGAGCTAATTGAACTGCCAGATACCAAATACTAGATACCAGATACTTTTTTGATTAAGGATAAACAAAAAACCATAGTTTCAATAATGATGAAATTTCATCATATAGAAATTATGGTTAATATTTTTAAATTGTAGTTAACCCCACTACGTCTTACGACTTCGAGGGGCGCGGTTTGGGTTATGTTTTCGGATTCATCAGTTTTTTGCCAAAGCGGACCAGTAGGTTGCGAGGGGCAAAGAGCGGGGCGTATTTGCTCACGAATGAAGATTTACCGACGACCACCAAGGTTTTGCCTTGTTTTAAGGCTTCGATGGTTTGCTCGGCAATGGTGTTTGGGTCGCTCAGTTGCATCATGTTTTTATGCTCCGAAGCATTAATGCCAGCGCGTTTTTGAAAATTGGTGGCGGTTGCATCCGGGCAAGCGCAAACTACACGCACGCCTTTATTTTTTACCTCTTCGGCCAAAGCTTCGCTAAAGTTGATGACGAAGGCTTTGGTTGCGGCATAAGTTGCCATGTATGGAACCGGGAAGAACCCTGCCGCGGAAGCGATATTGATTATGGCGCCTTTTTTGCGCGCGAGCATTTCCGGGAGAAAGAGTTTTGTGAGGGCCAGCAGAGATCTGCAATTGAGGTTAACCATGTTTAAGGAATCCTCGTAACGGATTTTGCTCTCGGATTCGTATTTGCCAAAGCCCGCGTTGTTGATGAGGATGTCTACATTGATACCCATGTTTTTCAGTTTAACGGGAAGTTCGGGGAGTGTTTTGGAGCGAGCCAAATCGGTTGGGATGAAGCGGACATCGATTCCGTGCTTTTCGCGCAGTTCGGCGGCCAGAGTTTTAAGTTTGGTTTCGTTTTGAGCGATGAGTATTAGGGGCTTCTTTTTGGCGGCCAAAAGATGAGCGAACGCCTCCCCTATTCCGGATGATGCGCCGGTGATGAGAGCGTAATCTTTTTTAGCCTGCGATGTTTCGAGCGAAGTGCGAATGGTATCCACCATCGCGGGTGCGGGAGATGCGGATAATTCCGGGGTTGCGGGTGAGCTAACCAGTTCGTTTAATCGGGGTGCCGCGTTAAGTGCGTGATCCGTGGTTGGTTGTGTCAGCGATGAGAGTTCCGGCATAGTATTATTTGCTTAAGAATCAGAAGTTTTATAAGTATTAATATTTCGGGGATTTGATTCATACTACTCCGATTCACAGGGTATTGTCCATATCCCCCATAATAAAAAAATCCCAAGTTGTGGGATTATCGAGCCGCTTTCAAATCGCTGTTTATTGCATTTAGGAGCATTGTTTGCCGCGATTGAAATTCGGAATCGTATTCGCTTAAAATATGGCTTACCGCAGGTGCGATTTTGATGAGTTTGTACCAAAGCTCAACGGTTTCTCGCCATCTGCTTGTGAGCAGAGCGGGTTTTTTGATGCGGATCTCCAATACCTGCAAAGCGAGATGTGCCCGGCGAGCTTCTACCGGAAGATCTTCCAAAGCTGTTTTGAGCCTTTGCATAAGCTCCGACTGAAGTATCTCCTGTGGGGTTTTACGCAAATATTCACTTCTTTGGCTATCCATTGGTGTTATCCGTTCGTATTCCGTTTATTACTAAAACATGCATTATAAGCCTTGTCAAGATGAAATTGCATTGGTTCAGTATTCTGATTGCAAGATATCTCGCTTGTGATATTATTCTGTTATTATGCACTTAGAAGTTATTCTTATCGCCGGCGCTGCCCTGGCCGGCGCGGGAGCGATTTTACTGGCAAAAAAGTTTAAAAAGAGTTCAAAGTTAGCCAATTTATCCGATGAGGACAGAATGGTTTTGAAAGAAGATATTGAGAAAGGGATTTTAATGGAGGATGAATTTGTGGATACGTATTATAACCTCATCAGAAACGAGGGTTATATGCATTATTTTGGCGGTTATGAGAAGCAGGCTCATGATTTATTGCATAAGATGATTGAGGAGAGTAAAGCGCATAAGATTGCACTGTTAAACATTAAAAAACAACTGGGATTATGAAAACAGCAAGCGATTTAAGAGATATTTTAAACAAAGCGTTGCTTTGGGAGGAGGGTGCTGAAAAAAATTGCGAAATGATTTTACATATACTAACAACCAACGGTTTGCATGATTCGGTTTTGCATATTAAAAATGATGAGATTCAACATCAAGAATGGGTAAAACAACTGATTAAATTCATCGACTGAACATTTGCCGGATGTTTATAGAAAGAATCTGTTATTTATGGATTCTTCCATTGTTATGTTATAATTTAACGGATGAAAGGCAGACGAAAAATGTCTAACAAGAGAGCCGGAGTAAGAAGTTCGTTTTTGCCGGTGCGCCAATATCGAAGCTTGATGCGGGGGGTTTTGTTTTTGTCGTCTTTTGTTTTGTTTTTGTTTGTTCTGGCGGCCGGTATCGCGCTCGGTACTTTCTTTTTTCACTTCATATCCAAAGGAGTGCTGGCTCATATGGAACGAACCGTGAATTTAACCGCGGATACTTGCGCCATGGCCAACTCGCCGGCCGGGGTTTTGGATGTTACCGCAACGGCTTATTCCAGCACGCCCGGGCAAACGGATTCCACGCCCTGCATTACGGCAACCGGTTATGACGTTTGCGAAAACTACGCGTTGTACGGATCCGCAAACACCATCGCGTCCAATTTTTTACCATTGCACAGTATAGTTAAAATCCCCGAATTGTTCGGAGATCAACTGTTTGTGGTGCGCGATAAGATGAATTCCCGTTTTGGCGGTAATAACATCGATATTTGGATGCCGACTTATGCGGAGGCGAGAAGTTTCGGAACCCGCCAAATTGTTATTGAGGTTTATTGAAACCCGCCTCGCTCCGGCAAATATTTCTTAGGATTGATTTTTATTCGGCGGTGATGGTAACCACGTAGCCGAGGACGATGAAGATGATGCCAAAAACGCCAACCAATTGTTCCATTTTGATGATTTTAAAGACGCTCTCATCGATGCGATGCTCCTTTAACATTCTTTGATGCACCTTTAGCACCGTAAAGGCTATAAGTATTTCGCCGATGGTTTGGAGCGTGTAGCCAATATATTGTTGCATATTTATGTGCAGAAGCTAAACTGCATTAAGATTTTTTGGATTTTTGCCAAAGTTTAATGAATTTAAGATAGTTTTTTCCTATATTGGCGATGGCCTGTTTTTTGGTTATTTTTTTGGCCAAGTACTCTTCGAGCGGTTTAAAAAATATGGTACGGCCAACGGCAAAACCAACGATTTGATCAAAGGTGGCGGCGTCTTTCAGCCATTTTTCGACGCTTTTTTCGTCTTGACCTCGACCTAAAACGATTACCTCCGTGTTTTTGCCTATCACCTTTAATATTTTTTTCCAGTCCGCGCGGCTGAAACCCTCCATTTTCCATAATTCGGGTTCTATGGCTTTTTTCAACTCTTTTATGGCTTGCACGGTTCTGATCGGACGGATTTTTGTGTCGTAATTTTTATCGGTTTTGGCCAGTTTCATATCTTTCTCTGTGGCCGGCACAAGCAGTTCGAACATTATTTTATGTCCGTGTTTTTTGCAGTATTCATTTAACCTTGCCAGCCGTTCGAGCTGTGTTTTGTTGACGTCTTTGTTCTCCGGGTGGTAACGAACCAGTATTTTGACATAGTCGGGCTTTATTTTCTCGATCCATGCTCCAAAGGCATTGCCGTAATTGAAGGTGAAAGCGTCTTGACCGCTTTTTTCCGCGGGCATGGTTACGGTGACTCCTTTCTTTTTGGCGTCTTTTAAAATGCTGTTGCCAAAATCTTGGTCCACAAGGATGCCGTAGTGCTTGCGTTCGGTTTGTTTCTCCGCAACCTCCAAAAAGCCCTTGTACACGATTTCTTTATATTCGCTGATGCGCTTTTTTTGGCCGGTGGATAATTCGCCGCTCCAACCAAAGAGATTTTTGGAGAAGGAGCTGCGGTGATCGAATGGGAGGATGAGGAGGTGTTCGTGGTTCATATTTTTGCGTTGGTTAATTGTTCACAAATTTTATTCTTTAATAAGTCGCCCGCACCGGGGCCAATGAACAGTATTTCTGTTCTTTGCTGATCGTTTTCGATGTCCGACCAAGTAAATCGATTCATCACACCATTTAATACCTTGTTGCCATCCTTGGTTTTTACGATGCCTTTTATTCGATAAATATCTTGTTTGGATATTGACTCGCAGATTTTTTGCACATCCTCTAAATTATAATCTCCATCCATTTTACAACTGAAAGCGTTTACGTGCACATGATGGTCCGGGGTGGATTTTATATCGGATTCTATTTCGGAGTTATTTTTTTCCGTTAACTTGTTGCTATCGAGGCTTAAGACCATATCGGCGCTGACGGATCCATCCTCGGTTTTTATGCGCGGTGTGTCGGGATAAATATCAAACACTTCATCAAGGACGTTATCGAGTTGTTTATCGTTAACTAGCCCTATTTTATTCAGTATAATGAAATCAACGTATTTATTGTGTGATTGGCGAATCATGCCGTGATCGTCAAATGCGCCAAAGTTTAGAACGTCGATGACTTCAATAAAGCTGTCTATTTGTAAACCGGAAAATCTTTTCAGTTCGAGTGCTATAGGTGCCGGGTGAGCCGTGCCTGCGGTCTCGAGGATGATGCGATCGGGATTTAATTTTAGAACTTGCTCTATCGCCTCTTCAAGACGGCCAATGGCGGTGCAACAAACGCAGCCGTTCATAATTTCCTCGGTTTTGAGACCTTGGGATTTGGCGAGTGCTCCATCTACATTTACATCACCATATTCATTTTTAACCCAGACGACCTTATAATCACCCCCCGCGATTTGTTTCACGAGTGACAAGATTACGGTTGTTTTACCCGAGCCGAGCTGGCCCATGATAATGTTTATTGGTATCTTTTTGTGTTCAATGCTCATAAAAAATAAAGTCTATCAAGCTGAAAGTCCGTCAAGTCTATCAAGCGGGTATTTTAGGTTTGACGGACTTTATGGACTTGAAGGATTTTTACCTTGTTTATTATAGCGCGGATGCGGGAACTAAAAAAGCTCCTTGCGGAGCTTTTTGTGGTTAGCGCCAGAAGGCGGAAGTTATGTTCCAACCTCCTTTTAGGAGTTTGATCGCTTTTTCGAGTTCGTATTGGCTGAGGCCAACATCATATGGGGTTTTTTCTTCCTGGATTATGCCGGTGTATTTACTTTCCAGAAGTGGTAATGCTCTATCATCACCAAGCTGACCCAGTGCCCAAACTGCGGAGTTTTTGCTCACATTGGTTTCGAAATCAGCATCTACGGTTTGCATTAATGCTTCTACGCAATCACCTTCGAATTGTAATTGAGCTTGGTTGCAGTTATCTTTTACACCAAACCCGATCCAGCTTGAGGTTACAAAGAATATAAAGAGGAAAAGCAGGATTAATATACCGCCGAAGTAGGTTGCTAAGTTAAATTTTTGCTTATTGTCCAATTGGGAGAGGTTCATAATAGCTTTTAGCTGATAGCGGATAGCAGACAGCTGATTATTGGTAGTTAAAGATTTTTTCGATTGGTTGTTTGAATAGTTTTGAGAGTTTGAAGGCCAGTTCGAGGGTTGGAGAGTATTTGTTTTTTTCGATTGCAAAGATGGTTTGGCGGGTTACGCCAACTTTTTCTGCCAGATCTTCTTGAGTGAGGTTGTGCTGGGCTCTCAATATTTTTAATTTATTTGTCATCTCCATAGAATTTGCTGAAATATTTGTAGCTCATAGCATAGATTGCTACGCTAAGTAATGCCACGAAGCTTAAAATCGTACCTACACTTTCTGTGAATGCATCACCGTTGCTTTTTCCACTCATAATAAGTAAAAGTGATAGAAGAGCAATAAAAGCCGTATGAATCGCATAAGTGACCCTGGCGGCTGTGCCGGCGATTTTCTCCGTGCGTTCATCGCTTAAAATGACTTTGGTTCTTTTGCGGACTAAGATCATAAAAGCCACGCCGATTAATACAGCTGCCAATGCAAGCAGTATGTTTTCTGTAGTAGACGCAATTGCGACTGTAGCACCGATAAATATTGCTACAACGATACGAGCTTGTCTGAATTGCTTGAAGTTCATAAAATACTATGTAAAATATTATATACATAATGTAAAAGATTTTTTACTTTATGTCAAATACAAAAAAACCGCTGTTTTAGGCGGTTCTAGACAAGGGTTTTATCTTTTTGCGGTACAAGTGAATAAATGGTCGATGCCACACTCGATGTAGGCGTGTACATCAAAGAACGAGGCAAGTGTTTCTTCGCCGAGGATTGTTAAGGCCGTACGCTCGTCAGATTCGCTTATTGGTATGGTGGAAACGATTCTCTGCAGAGGTACTTTATCCTCCCATGCCTGAAATCCCGCTTTTTGCAGGTAAAGATATGCATCATCATAGCTTACACCGGCATCCATAAGCGAGCTCCGTATCTGCTGGGAAGCCCAAATTCCATACATGCCATCCAAATTGGCTTTCATGCGTTCGGGGAATACCAACAGGTTTTGAACGTGAGTCGTAAGTTTGACCAGCATATAATGCAAAAGCGATGTCGCTCCGGGCAAAATATGCCGTTCGACACTGGATTGTTCGATGGCACGAAAATCCGGAGTTTCGATGTTTTCGAGAGATGCCTGCAAATAACCGCGAAGCAATCGAGGGAGGCCTTGACCTTGCTCATGAAATATGGGGTTTTTTTTGTATGCCATGTGCGAAGATCCGCGTTGTTTGGATCCGCGCGCTTCCTCGAGTTCTCGCGTATCGGACCGCATTAACTCCCAAAAACAGCGAGTCATGCGCTCTATTCCGGCGCCGGTTATGGCAATCGCCGAGAGTACGGATGCAAAACGGTCACGGCCCAAAATCTGTGTTTCGGCAGGAGCGGGTTTCAGCCCCAAAAAATCCAGCGCCATGATAGAAACATTGGGGTCTATACCGCAATAATTGCCAATTGCGCCCGCGATTTTGCCTTCGGACAAATCGGTTGCAAGGCATTGCTCCAAGCGTGTTTTGTTGCGAAGCATCTCTTGTGTAAAAACCAGTAACATATGGCCAAATGTGGTTGGCTCGGCAAATTGGCCGTGAGTTCGGCCAATCATATATGTCCATTTATGTTCGAGAGCTTTCTTTTCCAGAGTGCCAATCAGTTCAGTTAGAGCATCCATGATGAACTTAACGGCTTTTCGAAGCATGAGTACAACGGCCGGATCCTCCGTATCATACGAAGTGAGATGACGATGAACTTCGTGTGCGTATTCACCCGCACCGGATTCGCGCAATGACTCTTGTACGTCACTTACGAATGCTATCAAGTCGTGATGATAGATTTTATCGAATTTTTCTATTCGCGCGACATTGATTTTGGCATTGTAAGCAATCGTCAGAAGCGTTTCGTGATCAAGGTCTCCTGCCTCCGCACGGGCTTTAAGAAATGCTATTTCGACTTCGAGCCAGTGGTTGAATTTGGATTCTTCGCTCCAGAGTTCGGCCATTTCACTCAGTGTATAACGAGGGTGCATGTTTGCCTCCGTTGTTGTTAAAAGACCACGGTTTTATAACCGCGGCCAGATTAACAGAATATTTTTATACTGTCTAATCCCGTTTATATCTATCTACAAAGTTTTTAAGAATTTTAGAAGGATGAATAACCTCTTCGTGTTTTACTTGTTCGATAAGCGGTTCCGCTTCCTCGGGTGGGAAGTAACCGGCATTTTTATAGACGTTTACACGTACTATTAGGCCTTCGGTGTCCAATTCCGGGTGAAATTGGCAACCGTAGATGTTGTTTTTAACGCGGATCATTTGCACGGGGCAAGTTGATGATGAGGCAAGGTGAATAACTCCTGCGGGCAAACCTTGGCAGGCCTCTTTATGACCCACAAAAGCGCGAAAATTTTTGGGGATGCCGGCTAAAAGCGGATCGTTTTCTCCCGCTTCGGTTAAAGTGACGTCGATGGCGCCGACCGGTTCGGTATATTTTTCTTTTGAGACAACGCCGCCGAGGTGATTCGCGATAGCGCCGATTCCGTAGCAAGCTCCTATATATGGAAAATCTTTTTCGATAATTTCATCCAAAAGTCTTTTTAAATCAGCTTCGTATTGCTTTTGGTAGTTTTGTTTTTTTTCCGCGGGATCGCTGACATTGCCCGGACCTCCGCCTTGCATTATTCCGGAATAATCATCCAGATTGATATGTGGAATGCCATATTGTTCCATGCGTACCCGATGAACGTCTTCGGATGTTAGACCGCCGAATTTCATGAATGCCTCGTACTCGTTGTCAGAGGCGGCATCTTCGGGGCGGATCTGCAATAACAAAAATTTCTTCATACTGTCTGAACCTTGATTCACACGATTTAATGATTTCCGCCATAGGCGGATCAGCCTCTGGCTGAAACTTGATTATCTTTATATACAAATACAAGATACAAGATACCAGATACCAGATACTTGTATTTTGAGATTAATTTATAGCATGGAGTTTTTTAGGAATCAAGTCTGCGGATTATCCTCCCATCCTCCTTATTAAGGAGGTGCTGCGATTCCGGTTTATACAACCCCCTTAATAAGGGGGTTGGGGGAATAAACCTTCCCCAGAGCTATTCAAAACATTGCTTAGCTTCTGTAATATCGGTTAAGCTCGGCGTGGCACCGTTAACCAATTCCATGGCGCGTTTTTCGCCAAGTGCGTCGATTGCGCATTGTTGTTGGGCGGGTGTGATGGTGGTTGGCACTGTGGCCGGGTCGATGCCGGCTGATTGTAACAGGGCTTCTTGTTGTGGACTCAAAAGAGGGTGATCATAACCGGTTGATTCGGTTGGTGGGTTGATAAGAGCGGCTCCGGTATCAACTACGTTGATGCCCCAGGGTTTGATGAGGATGATGGCGATAACAAGAAAAATAATGAGCAAAATAAACGCAGTGGTTATTATGCCGATTATGATGAATATAATTTGCCAGATTTTTAAACCTTGTTTTTCATTTGACATACAGTTTAATTTAAATAATAAAGTGCGATTGCGATAGAGTGACCGACGTTAAGAGACTCTAAAGTTTCATTATGGTTGATAAATAATGAAGTTCCTTTGATTTTGGATTGTATTCCCCCGCCTTCGGATCCGGCAAAGAGGATTAGGGGTTTTTTAAGTTTGGCTTTTTTGATATCGGTTGCACCTTTTTTCTTTTCCAAGCGATAGATTGGCAATTTGAAATCTTTAATCAGCTTAGCTGATTCCTTTTCGCCGACGTGCATCCATGGAACTTGAAACATTGCACCCACGCTGGAGCGGATGGTTTTTGGGTTGGTGACATCAGCGGAGTCGATAAGTACCAGGCTGGCGTTAAAGCCGAGGCAGAGGCGTAAAATTGAGCCAACGTTGCCAGGATCCTGGACGCCATCTAAGACGATAATGATTTTGTTGGACTTGATATCATTTAAAGTCCATTTAGGGATGGATGCTACGGCGGCGATGTTTTGCGGGGTTTCTGTGGTCACGAGTTTCTCGAAGTCTGAAGTATCTTTATTGGTGAATGTGTACTCGATAGCGTCTCCGGCAGTTTTGACGACCTTCTCCCCTTCAACCAAACAAAGACCGGATTTTTCGCGGCCTTTTTTGGTCGCAAGAGATCGGATGAGTTTTTCTTGAGCATTTGAGAGCATAATTATTACGTACATCGTACACCGTCGAGCTCGGCTCGACAACGTACAACGTACAACGTCCATCGAGGTACAATTTTACTTTTTATGGCGGCTATATTCTTCTCCTTAAAATAAAAAAAAACACATTCTTTGACGAAATTGTAATTAATCAAAAAGCCGCAGAATAGTGCGGCTAAGCGTGAGGTTTTACGGGAATTATTGATTACAGCCATAAAGAGCGATAGAATTTTCCGAACTCCCAGGTTCCAAATATTCAAACAACTTATAGCATATTTCTTGCATTTTGTTCTTACCCTGAAGAGATAGTTCACTCAAAATGCAATCGAAAACCCTAGGTTCTAGGATATCGATCGGCCCTTCAAAGAAGCAAGTATAAGAAATTTCGTGGTATCCGTTTAGACGATATTCCAGATAATCGCGCGCCAGCCTGCGCCTAACCTCCTGCCATTCTTCTGATGGGTTGTTGGCGGCCATCCCGCAAATTAGGCCACAGTAATGGCACGAGTAAAAGTCGTCTGGGCTATGGTGGTTGCAACAATGGGGGCAATAAGCCCGTCCGCATTCGCAGTAGTAAACAGCCCTTGTATCTTCACCGCAGATAGGACATTTCATCGTGTTTCTCCTTTTTGTTTAATTGAGCAATCGATATATATACCACATTTTTTTACCAAATGTCAAGTTATTGTACAGTTATTCTTTATCTTTGGATGTCTTAGGTTGTTATCCTTATAAATATGTCTTGATTGACACTGTTTTGTTAGTGGTATAGTTATATGGCACAAGAGGAGGGCACAATGGCGGATAATTACTCGAAATTTCATGAGATTTGGGGCACTTGCGTAGAATCGCCCGGTTATAACAAAAGACACTGGAAATTCTTGTCAGAAATCATGGACGAAGCTGATAAAAATAACAATGTCGACAAACAGGAAAATGTTCTTTTTATGGCAAATCTGCTAGCAGCCTCTCAAAAATATATTTAACTAATAGCTATATATTTAAAAAACTTCCGGTCTCGGGAGTTATTTTGTTAGTTCGACTATTGTTGGATTGTGTCGAGTCTGGCATTTTGTGCGTTGCCCTTGTTTGTATAGCTCGCCTCATGTTAAAGAGGATATTCGATATTTAGAGAGGTTAAGTAATTTTTTATGTATTTTTTATCGTTTTTTGACAAATACGATTGACATTTTAACTTATATATGGTATTTTCTTTGGTCGAATTGTCGACGTGTTAACGCTGCGAAAAGCGGCAAGGAGGTTCTCATGGAGAAGGTTTCTACGCGCAGGTACGCTCATCCTTTCGACCGTCCTGTGAGGGGAGATGCATCAACTCACGGTGTTGACCCCAGCTCGGATGCAATCGGTGGGTACTACGGCGTGGGTTGGTACGAGTACTTTATCGATCACAAAACCGGTGAGCGCTTTCGTGTTCACTGCAGTGATGGCGTGAACAGCGGGAAGGCGGCGCATCCGGATTCCGTTTTGCCGTGGATGCAAGAGATGATGAATGCTATTCTCGCCCGAACCATCGAAGAGGCCAAGGCCGGTGCCCGTGAGATCCGGATCTCCACACCCGAGTGGAACATCATGCTCGGTCATGTTCATGAAGGATGGCTCGATTTGAAACCCGGACAAAAGTATCCGGACGGTGATCGCGGTTTGGATGAAGGTTGTATTGGTCACTGTCGCGGAGTACCGGTAATTGTGGATCCTCGGAGGGAGAACCCGCTGGGTGATCCGCCGAAGTGATATTGTATCTTTTCTTTAAGACCGTATCCATGTGGGTACGGTCTGTTTTTTAAATCAGATAAAAATAAAAGACCGTTTTGTACGGTCTTTTATGGCTCCGGGGGTGGGGCTCGAACCCACGACCAATTGATTAACAGTCAACTGCTCTACCACTGAGCTACCCCGGAACAAACTTCGAATTTCGTATTTCGAACATCGAATTTCGAAGCGTGAATAATATATATGATTTTCAAATATCTGACAAGTGCCGGATTTTGACTAAATATTTGTGTTTTCTAGTAATCTGCCAAGCGCCTGATCTCCGGATGTTGTTGTATCTTCTCCAGAGCTTTTGATTCGATTTGGCGGATGCGTTCGCGGGTTACGTCGAATTCTTTGCCGACTTCTTCAAGCGTGTGGCCCACTCCGTCTACGAGGCCAAAGCGCATTTCTAAGATTTTTTGTTCACGAGGTGAGAGGTCTTGGATAATGTGTTTGACGTAATCTTTTAGCAGTTGACGGCCGGCGGATTTATCGGGGGTCATGTTTTTAACATCTTCGATAAAATCTTCGAGCGTGGAATCTTCGTCGTCTTCGCCTACAGACGTTTCGAGAGAGACTGTGTCTTGCGAGATTTTGATAATGTGACGGACTTTGCCAACATCTTCGCCCATTTCCGCAGCTATTTCTTCGGGCAACGGTTCACGACCCAAATCTTGGATCAGTTGGCGTTCGATTTGTTGGAATTTATTGATGGTTTCCACCATGTGGACCGGGATGCGGATGGTGCGGGATTGGTCGGCCAATGCGCGGGTGATCGCTTGGCGAATCCACCAGGTTGCATAGGTGGAGAATTTGTAACCTTTGCGGTATTCGAATTTTTTAACAGCGCGAAAAAGGCCGATGTTCCCCTCTTGGATAAGATCCAAAAGCGAGAGCGATTTACCCATGAATTTTTTGGCAATGGAAACCACGAGGCGCAAGTTGGCTTCGATTAATTTCTTTTCCGCTTCTTTTTCACCGCGCTCTTTGCGTTTTGCGAGTGCGACTTCTTCTTCGCCTGTAAGAAGCGGGATTTTACCGATTTCTCTTAAGTAAATTTGGATGTAGTCTGCAGTAAGATCAAATGGATCAACTTTAAGCGCCTCAGGAGCAATGGCGCTGTTCATTTGCGTCATAATTACGCGGCGTTCATCTTTGCGGCCCAGTATCCCCTCTTTCATTTCCACTATGCCAACCCCGGCGGCATCCATGCGATCCACGAAGGCTTCGTATACGGGGATGTAATCCTCGATATCCGGGAAAGCGTAGAGTACTTCGGTTTCCGTTAAAAAACCTCTGGTTTTGGCTTTACCGAAAAGATGATTTAAAACCTCATCAGATGGCGGAGCGGCTTTTATGTAGGGAACTTTGATTACGTTTTGAGGATTTTTTTTGGGTTGTGGTTTATTTTTTCCACTTTTAACAGCCTGTTTTGACGCAGGCTTCTTTTTTTGCGTGGATTTACCGCTAAAATTTTTCTTGGCAACATTTTTTTTACCGGCGTTGCCCGATTTTGACTGTGGGGACTTGGATGCTTTTGGCATACATCTTTTTGCACTCCAGGGCCGCGAGCGGGCCACTCAAGGTGGGGCCGGCGGGAACGGAGAGCTTGTATATAATTAATAATTCAAAATGCAAAATTAAAAATGTATGAGTCGAGCTGGGCTCGAATTTATATTAATAATAAAAGCCGTAAGGCCTCATTCATTATGCATTTTGAATTTTGCATTTTGAATTAGTTTGTAAGGTTTTGAAATTGCGTGAGGAGTTCTTGGATGCGGGCTGTGTCGCCTTTGCGTTCCGCCTCGCGCATCTGATTCTCGAGGTCTTGCCTTGTGAGTTTGGTTTTTTGATTTAACAAAATTGATTCCGCGCTTGTAAACTCGCGCACGAGCGAATCTTTACCTGTATCTTCAAACTCTCTATCCGCTACAATCGCCAAATAATCGATGAGGTGCTTGATATCTTCATCTTCCTCGTTTGCAACTTGAACGGACGAATCATACTTGATTTTCAGGAAATTGTAAAGCTTGGCATGTGGAGGAAATTGCCAGTTTATGCTTATTTCGTGAAAAAGCCTTGGGCTTAAGATTACCGCCGCAAGCCAGCGCTCCTCCATCTTTTTGGCCATATCTGATTGATTTTCCTCAATTTTTAGCTCATGTTGCTTCTTTTCTTCTTTGATTCGGGCGCTATCGGCAGCGTTTTTTGCAGAGTAATTGATTGATTTGTTGAGTGTGGACCGTAGCGCATCCGGGGAAACATCCAAATCTTTAGCGAGCTTGGAAATCCATGCGTCTCGCTCTACAGGATGAGGTATGTGCCGACACTCGTTCAGTACGAACTGAGCTATGAGTTTCTTTCCTTCGGGTGTTGATTCAGCAAATTGTTCAAAGGCATGTTGATAGACCCAGTCCATGATGGGTTTTGCGTCACGAATTGAGTTTTCCCAGTGATCAAGATCTTTGCGGATTAATTCATCGGGGTCTTTGGCAATGTTTTGATCGTAACGAATCACCTTGATATTAAACTCCATTTGGCGAGCCAAATCCATTCCGCGGAGAGTTGCTTCCAAGCCTGCGGCATCCGTATCGAAAGCTATTGCGATGTTGCTGGAAAAACGTTTGATGAGATTAAGTTGTTCGGGTGTAAGGGCGGTTCCGCTTGAGGCGACAACATTTTTTATGTTGAATTGGTGCGAGGTTAAGGCGTCCATGTTACCCTCGACAATAATGGCGAGGTCTTCGCGTTTGATATCCGCCTTGGCTTTATCAAGCCCATATAATACATGGCTTTTTTTGTATAAAACAGTTTCCGGTGAGTTGATGTACTTTGCGATTTTTTCATCGGTTAAAATTCTGCCGGTGTAACCGATTACATTTCCAAAGGCGTCTTGGATGGGAAACATGAGGCGGCTGCGAAAACGAAAGTAGATTCCTTGACCGTTATCTTTAGGGCTGGCGATTCCTATTTTGATAAGATCTTCGGCATTGATGCCCTGCTCCTTTATTTTAACTTCAAGTTCTCTCCAATCTGTCGGCGCATACCCAAGCTTCCACACGTCTGCAGTGACATCGTCTATACCTCTTTGTTTAATGTAGTCGCGGGCGATTTTTGCTTCGGGTGAAGTGAGGAGATTATGTTGTAATAGTTTACAAATGTACTCATTGGTTTGCTGGAGAGATTTTTTTTCACCCATTTGTTCTTTATTAAATTTGGGAAGCTCGACCCCGGCTTTGCCCGCCAAAAGCTCTAGAGCCTCTACAAATTCCATTCCCTCAATCTTCTCGATAAATGAAATCATGTCGCCGCCGATGTTACAGCCAAAGCAATGCCACGATTGGCGCGGGCGGTTTACCATAAAACTGGGGGTTTTTTCTTGGTGAAATGGGCAACACGCCTTAAAACTACCACTTCCGGATGGTTTGAGTTGGAGATATTCACCAATTATGTCAATGATATCCAGGTGATTTTTTACTTCTTGAGCGGAGTCCATATATCAAATACTAACCAAATATAGACCAAGAGACAAATAATAACAAACGTTCAATATAATTAAAAAATGAAAGAATTAAACTATGAAAAAATTAAGGAATTAAATCCTTCGACGTTGTTCAGAATGTCTTTGAAAAAATAAAAACCTCTTTATCTGGAGAGTGATCATTATTCAGTTGGTTATTAGTGCTGCTAAACACAAAATTACCCCTACGAGCATAATAATAATCCTGTTAATCTTTGAGTGATAATCCTGGTACATCCCGGTTCTATTTCGTCCTTCCATGTCTTAGCGGGCGTTTTATTTTAGGTTTTGCTTCTTTATCGGGTAATGGTGCTTTCTTTTTACGTTTATCCAGTTCTTTGCGAATTACAACTATTTCGTCGCGGAGGATGGCGGCGAGTTCGAAGTCGAGGCGGAGGGAGGCTTCTTTCATTTCGGCTTCTTTTTCTTTGATGACGACGTTTAGCTGTTTGTCCTCGGCAGCGAGTTCCAAAGCAAGGATTTTTTTGACGTCTTTTGGTTCGGTTTCAAAACCAAGTTGTCCACGGAGATCTTGGATGGCTTTGATGATGGTTTTTGGGGTGATGCCGTGTTTTTTATTGTAAGCAACTTGTTTGGCACGGCGGCGATCTGTTTCGGCTATAGCTCGTTTCATGGAGCCGGTGATGTTATCGGCGTAGAGGATGACTTTGCCGCGGACATTGCGGGCGGCACGGCCGATTGTTTGGATGAGTGATGTTTCGGAACGGAGGAAGCCTTCTTTGTCCGCATCCAGGATACAAACCAAAGATACCTCAGGAAGGTCTAAACCTTCGCGCAGGAGGTTAACGCCAACCAAGACGTCGTATGTACCTTTACGGAACTCGGAAAGGATTTCGAGGCGATCTGCGGTTTTAACATCAGAGTGCATGTAGACAGCTTTGATATTTTTGTCTTTCAGATAATCCGTAAGATCCTCGGCCATCTTTTTCGTAAGAGTTGTTACAAGTGTGCGCTCTTTTTCTTTGGTGACTTTTACTATGCGTTCAATGGCATCTTCAATTTGATTGAGTTCGCCTTTCTTTTTTGGAGTGATGCGTTGGATAATAACTTCGGGGTCGACGAGGCCGGTAGGTCGTATCAGCTGTTCGACTATCGCATCGCTATTTTGATACTCGAAAGGACCAGGTGTAGCGGACATGAAGACAAATTGCTTGATTTGTTTCTCAAATTCATCGAAAGTTAGAGGTCTATTATCGCGGGCGCTGGGCAGGCGGAAACCGTGATCGATAAGTGTGTCTTTGCGGGATTTATCGCCGGCATACATCCCGCCGACCTGTGAGATGCTAACGTGGGATTCGTCCATGATACATAAAAAGTCTTTGGGGAAATATGATAAAAGAGTATCAGGATGCTCCCCAGCTTTGCGGCCGGATAGGTGGCGGGAGTAGTTTTCGATGCCCGAGCAGTAACCCAAAGTTTCCATCATTTCCAAATCGTATTTTGTGCGGCGCTCGATGCGTTCCGCTTCGAGCAGTAAACCTTTGCTTTCGAAGTATTTAAGGCGTTCGGCTAACTCTTTGCGAATGTCCTTGAGGGCTTTATCTCGCTCGGGGCCGGCGATGATGAAGTGTTTGGCCGGGAAAAGCCAGATATCGTGGTGTTCGGCTTGGACTTTGCGGGATACGGGATGGATTTCCGTGATTCTATCTACGCGGTTGCCCAGGACCTCGATGCGGTAGATAACTTCTTCGTTAACCGGCATGACTTCCAGAGTTGTACCTGTTAGGCGAAAAGACCCGCGCGTCAGATCGGCGTTGGTGCGCGTGAACTGCATGTCGATGAGGCGTGTGATTGTATCTTGGCGCGAGAGATCTTCGCCGGTTACGACGTGGAAGATTGTTTTGGCGTATGCGGCCGGAGCGCCAAGGCCGTAGATGCAGGAAACCGATGCGCAGACAATAACGTCTTTGCGGGTCAAGAGGGATTGAGTTGCATTGTGGCGCAAGCGATCGATCTCCGCGTTGATTTGCGCTTCCTTTTCGATGTAAGTATCCGTTTTCGGCAAATAGGCTTCGGGTTGATAGTAATCGTAGTAGGAGACGAAATATTCGACGGCATTATTGGGGAAAAATTCTCTAAATTCGTTGCAGAGTTGCGCGGCCAAGGTTTTATTATGCGCAATGACAAGAGTGGGTTTTTGTATGTTGTTGATGACGTTTGCCAGGGTGTAAGTCTTTCCGGTTCCGGTTGCGCCAAGCAAAGTTAACATTCGCGCCCCTTTTTTGAGGCGCGCGGTGAGTTCTTTAATGGCTTCAGGCTGGTCACCTGCCGGCGGGTACGGTTGTTTGAGTTGAAACGTTTGCATTTGAAGAGGTCGGTATTACAGGATTCGGTTGGTAATTTATAACCTTTTGTTTGCGGTTGTACAAGGTACCGCCTATGCGTACGGCGGTTTCGATTATATTGGCTCCGGGTGTGAGGTTTAAATTGATTTTAAATTGAGAATTGGGTTCGGTGATGGGTACGGCGGCATTGTTGACTAAAAATTCGGTATTGGGCCATTTTTGCAGTACTTGTTTGCCATCGTAGAGTTGGCCGAAGATTGTAATTGCCGGATTTGCTACACTGGAATTGTGCCCCAATTGCCTGCCGTCTTGAAAAATTATGGCATTATAATCGACGTTTTTGATCTCGAGAGGGGGTGCAGTTTGTATCGCTTCTTGGTTGGGTAATTCGATCTTAATATCCAGCACTTGAGTTGTTATGGAGATTCCGAGCGCTAAAACCAATAAAACAATAATACGCCCCTGCCATCCTACCAAACGAATTAAAGATTCGATTCGAGGGTCTTCGTGTGTATCTTTTTTAAACCAACGGGCCGGATCGACAGTTCTTTTGTTTTCTGTTAAGCTCGTATCCGAGGCAGTTTTATTTTTTGGAATCGTTTCGATTTTTTTAGACATATGAAATGGATGGATGCCCCCGGGCCGATTATGGCCCTATCCCCCATGGCGGATTTTACGGATCTGCCGTTTTGTCGTTTGGTTAGGGAATGCAGTGGTAAAGAAGTAATTATTTTTAGAGAAATGGTTGCGGCTGAAGCGATTATTCGCGGTAACGAGCGAACCGAGAGAATTTGTGAATTGGATCCGGTAGAGCATCCGGTGGTTCAACAATTATTTGGTTCGAATCCGCAAGCAATGGCGGAAGCCGCAAAGATTGTGATGCGCGATCATAAACCGGATGGTATTGATATCAATATGGGTTGCCCGGTGCCAAAAGCGGTAAATCAATTCAACGGCGCTTCATTAATGAAAGATGTGAATTTGGCGGTGGAAATCGTGAGAAGCGTAAAAGCCGCTATTAATGTACCACTTTCCGTTAAGACACGTCTAGGTTGGAGTGAGCCCGAGGATGCGATTGAATTTGTAAAAAAGTTGGAAGATGCGGGTGCGGACGCGGTTGAGATTCATGGCCGCACAAAAATGCAAGGATATTCGGGAGTTGCGGATTGGGACGCGGTTGGAAAGGCCATCTCGAAACTAACAATCCCCGCTTTTGTTAATGGGGATATTGTTGATGCTAAAACAGCCGGCGAAGCATTGAGTAAATCCGGTGCTCATGGGTTTTTGATAGCTCGCGGTGCATTGGGCAGGCCATGGATTTTTAAGAGGATTAAGGAAGCTTTGCAGACCGGAACCGATCCCGGAGATCCGACCATGGAAGAAAGGATGGAGATTATGGTGCGACACGCGGAATATCAAGTGGAAACTTATGGTGAGGCGGGTTTGATAAAATTACGTAAACATTTACCTTGGTATTTTAAAGCAGTACCGGGATTTAGACAGTTCAGAGCTGATGCAGTCAGAGTTACCACTTTGCGTGATGTCAAAAAATTATGCGCTCAGGTTCTTGATTACAAATCGGTTTCTATGGCTACCGGCAAGTAACCCTGCGGGTCTACGGGAATGCCGTCTTGGCGTACTTCGAAGTGAAGATGCGGACCGGTTGAGAGGCCGGCACCTTGCATGCCCGGCATACCGCCCGTGTATCCGATTACATCCCCACGCTCAACATATGTGCCGGGGCTAACGTTGAATTTTGTGAGGTGGGCGTAGAGTGTTGCGATGTTGCCGGCATGAACCAGCATGATGTAATTACCGTATGATTTACCGGTTTTTGTCCAGGCCACATAGCCGCCGCCCGCAGCTTTAATGGGTGTACCGACACCGGCGCGCAAGTCGATACCCGGATGCTCGAAGATGTTGCGGAACGGATAGGTTGGATCGTGAAAAGTGGCGGTGATTTTTTTGACCGGAACAGGCCATGTTAATAAAGTTTCACCGCTTGCGAGTGCCTGATCGATGGCGTCGAGTTTATCTTTCAATTCTTTTTCGATGCGGTAGATTTCGTTTGATGTGGCTTGGTCTTGCTGGCGTAATTCGGAAATAACCCGCGCGAACTCACTTTGTTTGGATTCGGTTTCGGCCAATAATGATTTTTTGGAATTTTTTTCCATTTCCAAATTCAACTGTTCTTGGAGCAATGCTTTTTTTTGGTCTGTGAGCGAGATGCGTTTTGTTTCGCGCAAAGTTTTATCGTTTTGCAAGTTCGTTTTTTCGATTATTACCCTTTCCAAAGATTGAGTAAGATCACCTTCGAGCTTGGAGAGTTCTTCAACATTTTGAAAGTAAGAAGATAATGATGGCCGGCTTAAAAAGACATGCAATGTGTTTACGTCATCAGCTTGGCGAATCCGGCGAACCAAATCCGCGACCAAGGCTTTTTGTGTGGCGATTTTACCTTCTTGGCGGACGATTTGTTTATCCAGAGCTTGCAACTCCAATGTTAAAATCTCTATTTGAGTTTTTACCTCCTCGGCTCGCAATTCTTTTTCGCGGATACGGTTATCTAGCAAAACAATTTGATTCTCCAGAGTGAGCATCTGCTCTTCTTGAATTTTGATGCGGTCTTTATATGTATTAATTAGGCCTTGTACTTCTTTGGCGCGATTTTTTTTGGCCTCCAAATCCGCGTTAAGTTCGTCGGCAGCGTTTTTTAATTGCACGGCTTCTTCGGCAATGGCGGATTTTATATCAAAAAATGCCGTGCATAATGCAACCAAGATAAAAAATGCAGAAATGCCTCCGGCCAGAGGTTTGTTCATGTTGTTTTAATTATATCACAAAGCGGCCAATGCTTGTTGGATACGGGTTGTTGATTGTTTTTTGCCTAAAACTGCAATCAATTCAAATGGACTTGGTGATTTTTCTTGTGCGGAGAGTGAAACTCGCAGAGGCCATAAAGTATCCCCATTCCCCCAGCTGTTTTTTTGGATTTTTTCTTTAATGAAATCTTCAATATACTTTGCGTCGTTCTGCTTTGTATCATCAATTTGTTCAATCCACTCCAGTGCAGCTTCTAATCTTGTTTTAGTTTCTTCTTTGGGGTGATCTTTCCAGGTAATTGAGACTTCGGAATAATCCAGTTGATCGCTGAAAAGGTAGAGAGATTGATCTGTAATTTCGGATGGTAGCACCATGCGTTCTCGATAAAGAAGAGCGACTCTTTGTTTGAATTCATCATTATCCGGATATGCATTTAGATGCGGTAATACAAGGTTCAAATAGTTTTGTTCGTTCATTTCGCGAAGGTAATGATTGTTGAGCCAGTTTAGTTTGTCGATCTGGAAGACGGCACCGGCTTTGTTGACTTTGGTGACATCAAATAAATCAATCAGTTCTTGCTTGGTATAAATTTCGCGATCCGCGGTTGGGTTCCAGCCTAAAAGAGCAAGAAAGTTGATCAATGCCTCCGGAAGGTAGCCTTTCTTGAGATAGTCTTCGGCCGCTACATCGCCTTGGCGTTTGGAGAGTTTGGATTTGTCGGGATTCAAAATTAGCGGCAGGTGGGCAAAGACGGGCAGTTCCCAACCAAAGGCTTCGTAGATGAATATGTGTTTAGGTGTCGACGAAAGCCATTCCTCGCCACGGATGACGTGAGTTATCTCCATATCGTGATCATCTGTCATGGCGGCAAGGTGATAGGTTGCCATGCCGTCGGATTTGATGATGACTTGGTCGTCGATAAGTTTCCAGTCAAAACTAACATCTCCACGAATTGCATCGTTGATTGTTACGGAACCGTCTTTGGGGAGTTTGAGGCGGATGACATGAGATTCCCCGGCATCGAGGCGTTTTTGAACTTCTTCGGTGCTCAAATCACGGCAATGGCCGTCGTAACCCGTGGGGCGCTTGGTAAGCTCTTGCATTTTGCGGACTTCGTCCAGGCGTTCTGCTGTACAGAAACAATAGTAAGCTTTGCCCATCTCGACGAGTTTTTTAGCGTATTCTTGATGGATATGTTTGCGTTCGGATTGGATGTATGGGCCGTGATCGCCTTTTTGGATGATTTGATTATCATCATTGATCCAGACGCCTTCGTCGGGTTTGATACCGAGTTGTTTCATTGCGCGGCAAAGGCTTTCTATCGCTCCTTCGACATAGCGGGATTGGTCGGTGTCTTCGATGCGAAGTAGAAAATCCCCGCCGGCTTGTTTTGCAACAAATTCGGCATATAGAGCTGTGCGGACTCCGCCGATATGGAGATAACCGGTAGGACTGGGTGCGAAGCGGGTTCGGGTGCGTTTTTCTAGCATATTAGGCTGATAATACTTTAAAATAGCAAGTTTGTCCAACGTTAAATGTCAAACGTGTAACGTAAACCTAATAAAAAACCGCCGAGAGATTCGGGGTTAAGTTATCTATCTAAATCAATAATTATTACGTGCTCGGTTGTTCGCTGCTCGGCGCGTGGGTTGAAATTGGGGCGGTTATATTTTTGCGCCATATCATATATTTTAACGGCGGCGATGGCACTGTTGCACCGTGCAGCTGGTCGTTTCCGACGATCTTGATGTTGTTTTCTTGTCAGCCTTCGCATTGTACGTCGATTTGCGATACGATGATCATGACACAAGTGACAAGCCCAACTCGGCTCACTTGAGATTGTGTTCCGCTAATGGAGGTTGGCGCATTCGGGCAAGTTTCCACCAACTGTTCCCTCGCAGCTTGTTTGGCGAATTCCAAACCTATGCTGTCAATCATGGAAGACCAACATTTTGTGGAGATTATTAAATCTTTGTAATGTTGTATACCTTCTTTTTTCGTTTTGAGTTTACCAAGCGCCAGCTGTTTGTCTTTGGACTGCGTGTCGGGCAGGGTGCTATTTTTTGATTGTGCGGAGATGCAACCTGACGAACAGGATGCGAGGATACAAATGACAGCAAAACAGATTTGAACGAGAAAGTTTTTCATTTCCGACTCCTTGTGTTAATGAACGAATATGCATGCTAAATTAGCAGAAAATTTTAAAAAGGTCAAGATTATGACTGTAAAAAGTATAAAGAGTAAAGTGCAAAGAGTTACTTAAAAAATAGGGTTTTTAGTGGGAATATGACTGTAGCGTTCCAAATGCGAGGTAATCTTTTGGGTTCGGTGATTAGGCGGTAAAGCCATTCCAGACCTGATTTTTGCATCCAAGACGGAGCACGTTTTACATTACCGGACCAAAAATCCAAAGTGCCGCCAACACCGATAAAGAGTTTTGCGGTTGGGAATCGATTTCTGTAACGCTGAATCCAGAGTTCTTGTTTGGGATGGCCGAAAGCGACCAAAATGACATCAGCTTCGTATTCTTGCAGGCGGGTTATGGCAGAATCACCGGCCTCGTCCGCGATGCCGTCGATTGAGACGTTTCCCCCGTCTTCGGCAAAGACTTTGAGCTCGGGATGACGTTTGCGCAGCATCCAGGCGGATTTATCCGCCGCGCCGTTTTGACCGCCTATCAGCACCAATGTCCAGTTTTGCTTTGTGCAAAGTTTAACAGCCTCATTGGCCAAATTTACGCCCGTAACACGCGCTCCGCGCGCTCCTTTCAGCCATCCGACCAACTGTAGACCGAAACCGTCGATAGAGCGGATGTCTGCTTGGCGCAGAGTATCCCAGTAAGAAGAATTGTTTTTTGCGTATAATAAAATTTCGGGATTAGCGGTTACTATCCAGGTTTGTTGGTTTAGGCTGGCGCGAGTTAGTACTTCCTGAATTAAGCGATTTAAGCTGTAGCCGTGGATTACTAAATTGAAAACGGAAAAGCTCATAGCATTTAGCTTCTAGTTTCTAGCCGCTAGCCAAAATCAGTAGCTAGTAGCTAGAAGCTAGTGGCTTAGTTATTTAGGCGATATTCATGCAGCGGGGTGTATTTGGGGCCGGCGGTGGTTAGCTCGCTCATGAAGAGAGTGGCAAATTCGGGCACCCAACCAATACCCTCCAAAGACATTTCGAATTGATCCAGTACTTTTTTGTTTCGTACGCGGGCCAAAGTGGCATGAGGAACCCAGGGTTTGCGGTCGATTTGCGGAGCGATGAGCGAGGCCATATCGCGGATTTGAGCGACCGTTTCTTGCCAGGCGATTTTTTGTTCGGGTTCGCATTTTGCCACGTAAAGAACCGGGCGCTTGGCGGGGAAAGTTTCGACGCCGGTTACTTCAAAAGCGCCCGCAGGAGGCGTTTCGAGCGCTTTACCTATCAGTTGCGAGAGCTGAAGGAGGCTTTCGTATTTGATATCGCCAAAATACGCCATGGTAATATGCCATTGCCCCGGGTCAACCAAACGCAAAAAAGGACGCTCTTCTTCGGTTATGTGCCAAGCGTTTCTGATTTGTTCGCGGCAATCAGCCGGAATGGGGATACCCAGGAAACAACGCATTGATATTAATTCAAAATTATTAATTCAAAATTCAAAATGTTGGAGGCCTCCGGCATCAATATATTAAATCGACGCGAAGCGCTACGTTCATTTTGCATTTTTAATTTTGCATTTTGAATTATATATATTTAGACTGTTCCGTTGTCGTCTGTCAATCCGGTTTCAACCGGGCGAGTGCCTTTAACGGCTTTGTATTTGCGTGCTACACGGTATCGAGCGAGTTCGCGCTCCAATTCGGCGGCGGCGCGGGCAAACGCCTCATCGTTGCCGCGGGCTGATTCGCGCATTACTTGTTCGGCGCGTGATTTGGCTTCTTCGATGTCTTTTAAGTTTAAATCTTCTCCCCTTTCGGCAGTATCGGCAAGAACCGTAACATTGCCTTCCGCATCCACCTGGATAAATCCTCCGGAGACGGCTACATCTTCCGTGTGATTATGCTCCTTTAACATCGCAACACCCGGAACAAGCTCCGCAACGAGCGGAATATGGTTGGGAAGTATCGTAATTTCGCCATCCATTGTTGGGAGGGTTACTTGAGAGACTTTCTTTTCAAAAGCCACACGTTCGGGGGTTATGAGTTTGAAGTTTAGGATGGACATATGATAGCTTCTAGCTACTAGCTTCTAGCTTTTTTCAGAGGCTAGAGGCTAGCGGCTAGAAGCTTGCAGCTTATTAGTTTGTTACTTCATCAATCGAACCTTTCATGTAAAATGATTGCTCGGGTTTATCGTCGTGCTTGCCATCGAGGATTTCTTCGAAGCCGGTGATTGTTTGCTCCAAAGTGACGTATTTGCCTGGGTTGTTTGTGAAGACTTCGGCGACGAAGAAAGGTTGCGAGAGGAATTTTTGTATTTTACGGGCGCGGGCAACCGTCATCTTGTCTTCTTCGGAAAGTTCGTCCATACCGAGAATTGCAATAATGTCTTGAAGATCGCGGTAGCGTTGTAAAACTTTTTGTACACCACGGGCGACTTTGTAATGACGTTCACCAACGATTTTCGGATCAAGGATGGTGGAGTTGGAATCTAGCGGATCCACAGCAGGGTAAATGCCAAGTTCCGCCAAGTTGCGGGTTAGTACAACGGTGGAGTCCAAGTGAGCAAAAGTTGTGGCCGGGGCCGGGTCGGTAAGGTCATCAGCCGGGACGTAAACGGCTTGAACGGAAGTTATGGAACCTTTGTTTGTGGAAGTGATCCGTTCTTGCAAGTTTCCCATTTCCGTTGCCAAGGTGGGTTGGTAGCCCACGGCAGATGGAATGCGTCCAAGCAAAGCGGAGACTTCGGAGCCGGCTTGGGTGAAGCGGAAAATGTTATCGATGAAAAGCAAAACGTCTTGATTCATTTCGTCGCGGAAATATTCGGCAATGGCCAGGCCGCTTAAAGCCACGCGGGCACGGGCGCCCGGCGGTTCGTTCATTTGGCCAAAGACGAGTGATGTTTTATCAATAACGCCCGATTCGTTCATTTCTTGCCATAGGGCATTGCCTTCACGAGTACGTTCACCGACTCCGGCAAAAACCGAGTAACCTCCGTGTTCTGTGGCGATGTTATGAATAAGTTCCATGACGATAACGGTTTTACCGACTCCGGCGCCGCCAAAGAGGCCGATTTTTCCACCTTTCAAGAAGGGGCAGATAAGATCCACGACCTTGATGCCGGTTTCCAAGATTTCGGTTTTGGTTGATTGTTCGGCGAATGTTGGCGCGGGGCGGTGAATTGGATATGTTTTGTCGTTGCCAATCGGGCCTTTGCCATCAATAGCGTTGCCGGAAACGTCGAACATACGGCCAAGAGTTTTTTCGCCAACGGGTACGGAGATCGGTTTGCCGGTGTTTTCCACTTCCATTCCGCGCTCAAGGCCATCGGTTGCAGACATGGCGATGGTGCGAACTTCGCCTTCGCCCAAATGTTGCTCGACTTCGAGAACCAGCTTGCTGCCATCGCGCTCCACGGTAAGAGCGTTGTAGATTGTTGGAGGTTCGCCTTCAAAGCGCACATCCACGACCGGTCCGATAACTTGTGTGATTTTACCTTTCATATTTTTTCAGCTTCTAGCTACTAGCTTCTAGCTACTAGCTCGTTCTAGAGGCTAGTAGCTAGAGGCTAGAGGCTTTATTAGTTTGGTTAGTTTTCAAGTGCGGCTTTGCCGGCGGAGATTTCCGAGATTTCGGCGGTGATGCCGGCTTGGCGAGCGCGATTAAATGTTAGGGTTAGTGAATCGATCATTTCTCCTGCGGAATCGGTCGCCGTTCTCATGGCCATCATGCGTGCGGAGTGCTCTGACGCGGTTGATTCCAGCATGGCTTGGTAAAGGCGCGTATCTATTTGCCGGGGAAGCATTTGGTCCAGAACGTGCCTGGGGGATGGTTCAAAAACTACTTCGTAATCCAGGGGAAACTTTTCCGCTCGCGCCCGATCGTAAGCAAGGCGTTCGGCAGAGGACATTTGCTCGCGCGGATCTTCATCGAATTCCTCCATGTCCATTTCGGCTTTCAGATCTTCCTCGGGGATGATTGGCAGAAGTTGAACTATGGTGGGAACTTGAGAAATCGCAGAGCGGAAATCCGAGTAGCAGAGGAAGACTCTGTCGGCGCGATCGTGTAAAAATTCATCGTAAACCAATTGGCCCGTGCTTTTGGATCGGTCGAAAGATGGAGCGTTGGATATTGATTCAAACGAAGCCAGGATATCGGCGTTGATTCGGCGCATGGGGGCTTCCGCTTTTTTGCCCACGGTTACAATTTTAACAGGTTCTTTGCGAGACGCTAAAAATTCTTTGCACGCTTTAATGAGTTGAGCGTTAAATGATCCGCATAATCCCCTGTCTGAAGCCACTACAATAAGAATGCTGTTTTTTGCTTCTTTACGGCCGTATAACAAAGGATGTGATTTTTGATTGATAAGAGGCAAAACACTTGCAACGATTTGTTTGATACTCCCGCTGTAATTCCGGCTGTCGATTGTCATCTGAACGGCTTTACGCATCTTGGCACCGGCTGTGAGCTCCATAGCTTTGGTGATTTTGCGTGTGTTCTTGATCGACTTGAGTCGCGAGTTTATGGCTCTTGTATTGGCGGGCATACATCTTAATTAATAGTATTTTGTATTTAGTATCTTGTATCTAGCGGGTTATTTGGCGGAATAGACTTCGTTCCAGTTTTTGATGGTTTTTTCGAGTTTGATTTCGATATCCTCTGTTAATTTTCCTATTTCTTCCATATCTTTTAGAAGTTCGGAGGCATTTGTTTCCAAATAATCATGCATGCCCTGTTCCCACACGGTTATTTTTTCTATTTCAACGCCATCACAAAGTCCGCGGGTAACAGCAAAGAGAGATGCGACTTGATGAGAAAGAGGCATTGGTACGTATTGATCTTGTTTTAAAATCTCAACGGTTCTGCGGCCACGCTCAATTTGATTGCGTGTCGCTTCGTCCAAATCTGTCGCGAATTGCGCAAACGCTTCGAGTTCGCGGAATTGAGCCAAGTCGAGGCGAACCGGCCCGGCGATTTTTTTCATGATGCCGAATTGAGCGGCACCGCCCACGCGGGATACGGATAGGCCGACGTTAAGCGCCGGGCGAATACCACGGTAAAAGAGATCTCCTTCCAGAAAGATTTGACCATCGGTAATAGAGATGACGTTTGTGGGAATATAAGCGGATACATCGCCGGCTTGAGTTTCGATTATGGGCAAAGCCGTTAATGAACCACCGCCGTACTCTTTGGATAAGCGAACGGCGCGTTCGAGTAAACGAGAGTGAAGATAAAAGACGTCGCCGGGGTAAGCTTCGCGGCCGGGCGGGCGGCGTAGCAGGAGTGAAACTTCGCGATATGCCCAAGCATGTTTGGAGAGATCGTCATAAATAACCAGAGCATCTTGGCCTTTGTCCATAAAGTATTCGCCTATGGCACAGCCTGCGTATGGAGCGATGTATTGCAATGATGCCGGGTCTGATGCGCCGGCGGTGACTATGACCGTGTAATCCATGGCGCCGACTTCTTTTAACTTGGAGTAGATTTTGGCAATCTTGGAATCTTTTTGTCCGATGGCTACGTAGATGCAAGTTACACCCTTGCCTTTTTGGTTGATAATGGTGTCTATGGCGATGGCGGTTTTGCCGGTTTGGCGGTCGCCAATAATAAGCTCGCGTTGACCGCGGCCAACGGGGATAAGAGCATCAACCGCCTTAATACCGGTCATGAGCGGAGTGTCGACAGGGTGGCGAGACATAACACCCGGAGCGATTTTTTCGATAGGATATATTTTTTCTTCTTTAAAAGCCGGTTTGCCATCGCGAGGTTTACCGAGTGGGTCCAAAACGCGTCCGATTACTCCATCACCAACCGGTATGGATAGAATTTTTCCGGATGATTGGACGTTTTGACCGGTTTTAATACCCGTATAATCGCCCAAAATCATGGCTCCAACGCGATCGTGCTCCAGGTTAAGAGCAACGCCGACTGCGCCGTTTTCGAAATTAAGCATTTCCATGGATTTGGCATGCTTTAAGCCGCTGATGGAGGCGATGCCGTCACCAACTTCGCGAACAATGCCAACCTCTTCGGTTGTGCTCTCCGCTTGGAATGATTTGATTTGCTCTTGGAGCTCATCTGATAATTTGGCCGCAGCCGTTGCATTGGTTTTCATAATAATTATTCACTGTAAACAAGATGATTATGTAATTGTTGTAGTTTAGATTGAATTGTTGATTGATATTTCCAGTCGCCGCATCGTACCACGAGTCCGCCAATAATTGATGTGTCCACCTCGGTTTTTATACGTACCGTTCCGTTAAATTTTTTCTCGAGCGCTTTTTGAATTTGTTTCTTGATATCGTCACCGATTTCAACCGCGGTCGTGACCGTGCATTCAAAATGGTTGGCTGATTCCCTGGCGACGGTTTCCAAAGTTTGTAGAAATGATTTGAAATCACTCAAACCATTATTTTGGATGAGGAGAGCTATGGTGTTTCGAGAATAGGCGTGAATTTCTTTACCAAAGGTTTTGTCTAAAGCCTCCAATCGTTTTTGGATGGGCATGAGCCCGTCTTGCAATAGTTGTATCAAATGTGGGTTCATTGCCAGCACATCGGAAAAGAGCCGCATGTCATCGATAACTTGCGAAACGAGGTTTTCAGCCTTGGCGAGTTCCATGTAGGCACCGGCGATTTCTTTATTGTTACGTTTACTGTTAGCCATAATTATGCGGTTTCAAGATCTTTGACCGCTTCATCAATTAATTTCTTGTGAGCATCATCATCCAAATCTTTAACGATTTTACCGGTAGCTTTTGTGATTAATCCGGCCAAATCGTTTTTTAAAGCCGTATAGGTCGCTTGCCGCTCACTTACCAGCATCTCTTTTGCCTCGGTTACCTGTTTTTCGATTTCCGTTTTTGCCATACGCATTTTTTCATCCTTAAGCATTGCGGCTTTTTGTTTGGCATCTTCCATGATTTTATTGGCTTCGCGACGGGCTTCCGTTAGGGCCTCTTTACGCTCAATTTCGATGCTTTCCAGCTGTTCATCGGCGCGTTTGGCATTATCGATGCCTTTGGCTATCTTTTGGCGGCGTTGTTCCAAGGCCGCGGTTATCGGTTTCCAGGCAAAAGCGCGTAGAATGAGGAAAAGAATGGTAAAGTTAACCAACTGCGCGATAAACAGTTTCCAATCGATTCCCAATTTTGTTAACATTTCGTTCATAACCTTGATTTACCCTGATTAAGAGGATTTACAGGATTTAGATTTCGGTAGGTATTTATATGAGCGGATAGTGATTGAGTATCCGAGTTTGGTTCGAGTGTGACTCGGACCAAGGACTGATAATCAATGGGTTTACCCCTCGATAAACTCAGGGTCTAATTCTTCGAATTAGACGAATTTGATGATAAGTGCAACGACCAATGCGTAAATGGCGATGGCTTCGATAAAAGCGGCGCCGATAAGCATGGCTGTTTGGACTTTGGAGGCTGCCTCCGGGTTGCGGCCAATGGATTCCATGGCTTTGGCGCCAACTTTGGAGATGCCAAGAGCCGGGAACATGCCACCGATTGCGATAGCAAATGCCATGGCGATAAGGCGAACGGATTCGAGATTGTTGGCGACAGCTTCTGTTGCCGCGTGTGCTACTTCGTTTTCCATACTGATAAAACAATAAAGAATAAATCTTACATGAGTTAAAAGCTTAAAGCTGAATCCTTAAAGCTGTTAATTAAGCGTTAAGGTTTTAGGGTTTAGGATTAAGCTTTTTTTACATCGCTACGACTTTTGATTTTTTGTTTAATGTCGTCGAGTCACGTAAGGAATTGATAAGAATCGCAAAGTTTACGATTCTAGGGCAATCCCCTACTTATGGCCGTTTAAAGGAACAACACCGCCGGCTTTGCCGCCAAAGGTGGCTTTGGAGTAGTCGGCGCGTGGTTCGTGCTCTTCTTCGTGTTCTTCGTGCCCGATTGTTGCCATATTAAGGAAAACGATTGTGAGAGTTGCAAAAACCAGTGCTTGAACAAAACCAACGAACAGTTCGAGAAATAGGAAAGGTAATGGTGCCAAAAATGGAGCTAAAAAGCCAATAACAGCCAAAAGCACTTCACCGGCGAAGATATTGCCAAAAAGACGGAAGCTGAAGGAGAGGATTTTGGAAAATTCGGAGACAAGCTCAAGGGCACCGACAAAACTTCCAATCGCATAAGGTTTGCGCCATGGAGCGACAAAGAATTTGCTCCAGTACCCCTTAAAGCCCAGTACACTCATGCCCATGATTTGTACGGATGTCATGGCAAAGAGAGCCACAACGAAAGTAAAGTTAAGATCCGCGCTCATGGAGCGAATAAACGGAACAAGTATGGTTTCGCCGTGATGAACCTCCCAGATGCCGATGGAACCCAGCCCGGGAAGAAGTTCCATTAAATTGGACAGAAGTACGATAAAAAAGATGGATGCCACGATTGGAAAGAATTTCAGTGCTTTTTCTCGGTCGTTGGTAATGGATTCCACAAAGTCCAAAAAGAATTCAACAAAAACCTCCATTAAACCCGCTATTCCGGTTGGAGATTCATTGGGATCAATTTTTCTGAGTGTGATTCCGATTAAACCCAAAATTACCAAAAATAAAATCCCTGCCATAAGCAAGGTGTTCGTTATTGGAAAACCGGCGATTGTTGCGATAATTTCTGGTCCGATGGAAATTGCTAACATACTTTTCAATCGTACATCGTACAACGTCGAGATGAGCTCGATCGTACAACGTACAACGTGGTTTTGTGGGTTATTCTCCGCTGACTTTTTTTATTATTTTTGTGGCTTTGATGCCGACCAGGATGGACGAGGCTATGATGGAGAGGAAAATACCTGTTAATAAGAATGCGGGCGAGGTATTGAGGTAACGATCCAAAAGCTTGCCGCAAAGAGCCAGCGCTACAAGCGGAATTGCCATAGTATAGCCCATTTCCCAGGCAAAACCCAATGCTTCCCAGCCGGTCAGCCCTTTATCCGTGGCGGGTTTTTTAACCGGATTTTGCGGGGTCGATTCTTGCTCCATATTTCAAAGACGCCAAGATTTTACGTGTTTGCCGTATAAATGTCAATGGATATAAAAAACCGCGTTTGCGGTTTACAGCAGATCCATTTCTTGGCTGGCTCGGCGTACCAAATCTTGAAACTTTTCTCGAGATAATCCCAGAAAATTGAGTGTGCGCAAAAAGCGGTAAGTGAAGACCTCCCTGCCGGAGTAGTCTTCCGAAACATTGGTTAATATTTCAGAGAAAGTACGGGTTATATGAGCTACCGTGGGAACACAGTCCAATCGGTACAATGTTACATTCGTGGAGCCAACGGAGTTTTCGGAGAAGGCAAGATGTAGAGTTTCGCCGTTTTTACATACAATATCTTCGGTGATATCGAAACTGGCAATATAAAGTTTGTCGGAACCATTATGGCCAAGTTTATGAAGTTTTCCTTTCAGACGATCTGTTTTTTGCATTGTACGGCTTCCTTTCACCGATAAATACTTACCAAATTCTTTGTGTTTGGTCAATCAATAATAAAAAAACCGCCTTTAGATATCGACGGCTTGTTTGCTTGTAGCTTCGCCAAAGACGGCTATTTCCCAGGCTGTCGCCAGCCCATTAGCCAAAATATCCAAGGTGGCGGGGATCATGATTAGCGCGATTAACTCGGTATTGCGTTTGAATAGAGCCCAAAAAACGATGCTCATGACAGCGGCTAATGACAGCGCAAAAGTATAAGATTCTCTTGTTTTCTTCAAAAACTTGAGTCTGTCTTCAGCGGGCAACTCTTTATCATTAAAATAATCAAGTATCACCACGCGTTCCTCAAACACGGTTTTCCACTGTTTGGCGGTGAGGACGGTAATGATCAAAGTGTAAACAAAGATATATATGTATATGGCTTCGTCGAAATTCGGAAAATACAATCCGATGGATGTGAACAAGTACATTCCTACCAGCGTCATCAATGTTTGAATTACAGCTACCAAACCCAGCACCAGGCGAAATTGCGTTGTTACGCTGATACCAAACAAACGACCGATTTTGATAAAGAGGGATGCCAAAAATTGATAAATGCTTTCGAGAGGGTTCATCGCTCCTCCTTGTGAAAGTGCGCAGGTAAGATATACGAAAAAATGCAAAAGATCAAGAGATTGACTTTAGCATGATAAATTTAAAGGCTTTACTTAAACTCTGAATGGAAGCAATCCATCGCATTTTTGGTAGTAATTTTACACATTTCCTCGAAAGATAGGCCCCGTAAATTTGCAATAAATTCCGCTATATGACGGACATGTGTGGGTTCGTTGCGTAAACCGCGAACCGGAACCGGGGCAAGCCAAGGGCAATCGGTTTCGATGAGCAGACGGTTAAGTGGGATTTTTTTTGCGATATTGGCCAAAATATCCTCTTCGGCAGTGGTTTTGCGGGGTTTAAAAGTGACGATGCCGCCGATGCCGATGTAGCAATCAAGATCAAGCAAAGATTGAGCTAGTTTCCAGGTGCTGGTGAATGAGTGCATCGTGATGCGTAAATCAGGATGTTTGGATCGAGCTTCGGCTACGGCTTGAAGCATGTCCTCTTCTGCGTCGCGCATGTGGACGATGAGCGTTTTGTCGAGTTTGGCGGCGAGGTCTATTTGTTGGCGGAAGACGAGTTGTTGAGAGGCTTTTGCTTGGGCACAACCACCTAAATCCTCCTTATCCCACGTCGCTCGATGAGCTGTGAGGGATGCATCAGGAGGACTTACAGACAGCCCCTGATAGGGGGTTTGGGGTTGTGCTGAATCTAAGCGGTGATAATCTAATCCGCATTCCCCTATTGCGAGGACGCGCGGGGATGATGTTGCAAGTTTTTCGAGAACTTTAATGTCGTATGGCTCATCGAGTGCCCCTTTTTCATCTTCATCTTCGTAATCGCTCGTGACGTGTTCCGGGTGATAGCCAACAGAGCACCAAGTATCCGGGTGTGAATCCGCGTAAGCAACTGCGTCTCGGCTGGTTGTGATGGCTGTGCCGACCGTGATGTTTTTTACATCAAACTCGGCCATGCGGGCATGGACGGCTTGGCGATCTTCATCGAATTTGGCGAAGTGGAGGTGGGAGTGGGTGTCTACCAACATAGCTGTCTGAACCTTGATTAATCATGATTCTAGCCCATATTACCATGATTACTATATGAGTAAAATTTTTCAAATTGAAAATCGGCTTGAAATTGTTGTAATCAAGTGAACCCCACTACGTTTGCCAACTACGAGGGGCGCCGTCAGGGTTCAGACAATTATAGTAAGATCCACAAGAGGCCCATGAAACCTTTATAGATGATTTGGCCAACCATTGTTCCGTCGAGGTAGGGAATGGCGAAAGGAAGGAGGTTGAATGTTTTTATGAGCCAAATAACTCCGCCCATTACAACTATACCCTCGATAAAACCCACGATAGCGCCAATTATGTGATTGGCGGATTTCATGAATGGGATCATGGCGATGAAATCGTAAGTTTTATCCAATGCGCCGAATACCCAACCCAAGAGACGATCTACGAGTATAAAAATGAGCAGGAAAGCGATTACTTTGGACCAGCTCTCGGGTAAGAGCCAACTTAATAGTGGTGAAGCGGCTACGTACCAAGCGCGGGCTGCGACAAAGCCTATTATGGCACCGACAATACGGCCAAGGGAGACTATGAAGCCGTCTTTAAGGCCGAGGCCGACGAAGGCGAGGAGGATTAATAGGAGGACTATGTTGAAGAGGGCCATACACAACTAAATTACAAATAATAAATAACAAATAACAAAGATGGAATCGAGCTGATCAGCTCAGCTGGCGCCGCTCGATATTTACGTTATTATAGCATATGGGTGGAGTATTGATTAAAATCACGATTTATGCTTATAATGAAGAGCACTTTTACAAGGAGAAAAAATGCCGCAGATAACGCTTTTTACTATCGTTATGGCGATAGCATTGGCTGTTATTATTGTTCTTATTTCCATTGTTAAAAATCCAATAATCAAATCATTGATTTATGGACTTCCCTTCCCTGCGACTTTGGCGCTGATAGCAACCCAAAAAGATGTTGATGGTACTCATGTTATTGGATTATTTCTGCTGGTTGTTTTTTTGTGGTCCGCACACTGGTTTAAAAAAGCTACCACATCAGTTCTTTTGGCTGATGGATTGGCGACAGCGATTTATGTTGGATTGGGATATTTTCTGGTTAACTCTTTACCGGAAATCAAAAATCAAACGGCATTACTTTCGATGTTCTATGTTGTTCTCTGGTTGGTATTTGTGCTGTTTTACAAAAGTAAACCCGTACAAAAAAAGCCTCCAATCCAAAAAATGCACGTTCTGAAAAAAGGACCTTTGGTCTTTGTCTTAGCAATCATTCTTTTGTCATTTAAAGAAATGCTTAAGGGTGTTGTTGTCTTATTCCCCTTCTCCGGAATATTCACGGTAGTTGAGATGCGGGATGATTTGGAGGTGCTGGCAAGTGAATTTACAAAAAACTCCCTCTCCATTTTGTCCTTTTTGATTATCGTTTACGCCTCGGCTACAACTATCGGGTTTTATCCCGCAATCGCTTGCGGTTGGATCGGGTGCACCATTACTTTGAAAGCCGTGCGTATGATTCGCCCTACAATCGCCTAACGATTAAACTCAAAATCCCCCGTATCGGAGGATTTTTTATAACACTTTATAACTGTCTCCTTGTCAAAGGAGATGTCTCGTAGAGACAGAGGATTTCCGTAACTGAATTACTCCCCTAATCTCGGAAAAAGTATCTTCGGCTCCGGCAATTCACTTCCGGGTTTCAAGCCTCCCCATTTTTTGAGTTGGGTGAAGTTGTTTTGGCTTGTTTCGGATTTTGGATCTTGGCCTAGTTGTTTGAGTATATCGGCGCTGATGTTGGGCATTACGGGTTCTATCATCCAGGCGACGTTGCGGCAGAACTCTAGGAGTGTGTAGAGCACGAGGGCTGTTTTTTCGGGATCTTCTTTGATTAGTTTGAAAGGTTGTGTTTCCTCGACCAAGCGGTTGGCAAGGATTAGAGAGGCATTTTCGCCGTTCCAGATGGCTTCCAGGGCTAAGTCTATGCGGGCGGAATCGTAATACTCTTCGACTTGTTGCCAGAGAGTTTCGACTGCTTCTACTCCGCCCCAACTGGTATCTGGAATATCGAACTTAGAACTTAGAACATTGATTTCTGGAACCTTACCATCGAAATATTTGCGGGACATGTTTATGGCGCGGTTTAGGAGGTTGCCGAGGGTGTTGGCCAAATCGGACTGGTAGCGCTCCGCAATTCGAGCGCGGTTAAAATCGCCGTCATTGCCAAAGCCGATTTCGCGGAAAAAGAAATAGCGGATTACGTCAAAAGGATATTCGGCGGCGAGTTCCAGGGGGTCTATGACATTGCCGATGGATTTGCTCATTTTTTGACCTTCGATGGTAAAGAATCCGTGAGCAAAGATTTGCTCGGGAAGTTTTGGTGTGCCGTCTTCGTTTTGCAGGAGCGGATCGTTTTTAGCTGCAGACATGATCATGGCCGGCCAAAGTGCGCAGTGGAATTTAATAATATCTTTGCCAACAAGGTGGAGATTTGCGGGCCACCATTTTTTGAATAGCTCGTCATCCGTGCCGTAGCCGACTGCGGACATGTAGTTGATTAGGGCATCAAACCATACGTAGATGCGTTGAGTGCCATCGCCCGGGACAGGGATACCGCAGGAAACTTTTTTAGCTTCGCGGGAAATGGAAAAATCAGAGTAGCCATCTTTAACGTAACTGCGGATTTCGTTTAAGCGTTTGGGCGGTTGTACAAAGTTTTGATTGTTGTGAAAAAGTTGAAGGATGTCATCTTTATAATCGGATGCTTTAAAAAAGTAATTTTCTTCTTGAACGAGTTCCAAATCTTTATTGGGGTGAAGCGGGCATCTGTCATCCTCGTTGAGTTCTGAATCGGTTTTAAAATCTTCACAGCCTACACAGTAATGACGCTCGTAAGTATCTTTGTAAATATCTCCTGAAGCATCAACCGCTTTCCAAAAACGATCTACAGCTTTGTGATGGCGCTCTTCGCTGGTGCGGATAAAATCATCAAAAGATAATCCCAGTTCTTTCCATGTATTTTCCCAAATTACAGCCATTTCATCCAAATAGAGGTTTAAATCTTTACCGGATTTTTCAGCGGCTTCCACACTTTTCTGACTGTTCTCGTCCGTCCCTGTCAAAAAGAAAGTCTTATCCCCTCTTAGGCGGTGTGATCGCGCCAAAACATCAGCGGCGACCGTGGTGTAGGTGGAGCCGATGTGGGGCTTATCGTTGATGTAATAAATTGGCGTAGTTACGTAGTATTTTTGGGACATATTGCAGTAAGGATAACCTAAAAATACATTAATAGTCAAAGCTGATAGCAGATGGCGGATAGCTGATTGCCAACCGTTATACGGGCGCTATCGGCTATCGGCTATCGGCCATCAGCAGTTAAAAGGGTTGACAAAAAGTTAGATTTTTGCTAGGTTAATATGTTCTTTTGACCTAAGGAGGGTAAATGAGAGTAGATGATGTTTTGCGGGAACTTGGGGCGATGGATCTGGGAACCGGGGCCATGGCATTTATGTGCTACGTGCTTTCGCTCCGAGATGAGCCGCGGTTGGAGCTCACAACCGATGGATTCATGATTTGTTTCGGTCCGGTAAACGGCATCCATGTGTTCAAATTTGGAGATTCGGTTTTCTGCCGAATGATCCACCGGGAGCAACGGCAGGTGTATACCATTGCCGATCAGCAAAAGGCGGATGAGCTTTACACTGTTGTAGTGGAGCGCTTGCAAGACGAAGTGGCGGCCGCATAACAGCACCAAATCAACTCTGATGCACTTTAACTAAAGAGACTCCAATCGGAGCTCTTTTTTTATCTGAAAAATATTTTCTATTTGTGGGATTTTCCGTAAGCCCAGGAGATGATAACGATTGACCCGCCGATAAGACCCAATATCATATCTTTCATGGTGTCTTGCAAGCTGTATTGCAAACCCAAGCCCCATGTAGTATCAACAATGAATTCCGAGATTTCCCAAAATGAGGCGCACATGCTGACAATGGCGATAAGCATTATGGCGCGGACCAGGTGGCTTTTAAAAGCTACGAGTTTGAGTTTTTCCAGCTGGTTTGTGATGCAAATTGCGGTTACCGCAATGGCCATACCACCCGCAAAATGCATGGGAATATCCAAATTGGGAATCAGAGAGTAAAAATAAAATCTGATGGCAAAGAGATGGATGGCAAAAATAATTGCCGGCGCCACAAAGGCCGAGAAGAAAGGCAAATAATTGATTGGTTTTGGTTTCATATGCAGGCTGTTTGATTTTCAGTCGATCAGTTGCTCATCATTGCGCCAAAACCACCCAAGATGGCAGTAAAGAAAAGAACGATTACCATCACTACAGCTTGCACAATGCAACCGGCTACCATTTGGTAGCCAAAGACTCCAAATGCTCTTTTGAGGAATTTATCGGAATTCATCCAGCCCTTATAGGCAAATCTGTCTTCGCTGTATTTGAGAGTGGACGAATCGTAACTTTTTGGGTCGTTTTCCATAAAATTTAAATATTGATTTATATCTTGCGTTGTACATAACGTACGAATTAATATTGATATTATAACTTAGTTTGCCAACAAAGAAAAATTATTAAGGAATTCCGGATTGGCGGGTCTTGACATGGAGGCCCTGATCATGCTAGTTTCGCTAAACCATTTTTAACAAAGAGGCAATTGATGGCGACGATTCGCGACGTTATGGATACCTGCGAAAAAGCCAAATTCAGCATGAGGCATTTTGGTTGCACGAAGGCATGGAGAACCGCTTTCGAAGGGCACATAAGCCTTGTGGGCAAGGCCATAGTGAGCGATGTCGTAGACTCCAATAAGTTGGTGGATCTTTCACCAAACATCAAACTCGGCCCCTTGGGCGAGTTAGCTTATGTGAGTCTGCGCCTGTTCATTTTAGGTAATACCATCCGCAGAACTGACTCCCCGCTTTAGTAAGCGGGTTTTTTATTTACTAAAATATACGTACTTTATTTTTCCAAAATTTTTTTCAGTTCATGCATGACCGCTTTTTCCCACGCTTTCATGGCAAACCGGCCGATAAGCGGTTTGGCAATAATTCGCAACCACCTTTTGTGAATATCAACCTCGTAGATGTAGTTAACTTTTGTGCCTCCGTTAACACTTTCCAGTAAGAGCTCTTCGTGTCCCGATGTGCCGAATTTCGGACTCTGATTATCAGAGATAAAACCTCTTTGCGGGATAATTTTGGTTTTCATTTTAACGGGAAAGGTGGTGCCAAACGATTTTACTTGAGCTTCAATTTCCAAATCATTACCTTCTCGTTTCGTAATTTTTAACGACTCCGCAACTTTGGGAAAATTTTTTGGCATGTTTTCAAAATCAGTCATGATACGGAAAACCTTCTCAATAGGAGCTTTTATTATCCATGAACCCTCTAAATGAATATGCTTCATAATTTAGGTAACGTATGCGTTTAATTAAATTCTTTTTAGTTCCCCGGAAAGTCTATTAGAAAAACGGGTATAGCGTACAACGTTTCGGGCTAATGCGAAGACCGCGTTTAGCGGTTTTGGGTGAGCGTCCTAATTCGCTTTAGCTACCTAAATACTAGCAAAACCGTCGCGAACCGCATAGCCCGAGTTAGCTGATGTAATAATATATTTTTTCCTGCATTCTACCGTAAGATTACTTGGAGCATTTCAGGAAATTCGGGTGAAGGTCTCCGATGGTTTTCAAAATGTCCTTGATTTTCAATGGTGATTAACTCTGCGTCAAATTCTTGTGCGTATAAAGTAGCGGATTTAACAAGCCACGGAGCATCATTTGAGATAAAAATCACGATTTCTTCTACTCGATTTTTTATTTCTGGATCACATTGAAAATCATGAAACCGCTCCCATTGAGGTCGCCAGTCAGGACTAATATCCATATCCCGAATTTCCGCTAATGATTCCTCTGTATTTCCAACCACCTTTGCTGGAGCGACTAAGATGAGTTTTTTTACACGTCTCTTGTTTTCACTCAACCATCGCACCCAAAAAGCACCTCCAGAGCTCCAGCCGACAAGAATGGTACTCTCGTCTATATCTAGCTTCTCGATTTCTTTCTTCCACTCGGCGTACTCAGATTTATAGCCATAACGCAGGAAAGGGGTGCTTACATGATATCCAAGTTTTTCTAACTGTTTTTTAGTCCAACCCACCCAGTTCTGTTCATTGTCTGGTAAAAATTCTGGGATGCCCGAAATATCACCATTGGTCCACCCATGTAAAATGATCACTTTTAGATTGTTGGATGCCATATGATGAAAAAAATGTATTATTATTTCAGCTAACGTTCATGAATAACTGAAGTTTGGTGGCGGTATAATTTGGAGCGGAGCGACATACCGCCACCAAATTTGGGTGGGCGAACGGAGCGATAGTGGAGTGAGTGAACCAGTTATTCATTGTTAAATGATGTAACAATAGGGTCACTTGGTTAAAAGCTCAATCGCTTTTTTCAGTTGTCCGCCAAAATCGTGGTTCATGTTGAGGACTTTGAATTTGTACTTATTTGCTTCTCGGTCAAAAAATTGTCCATAATAGCTGATCATTTCCGCAATCTTGTAGAAAGTTTCTTTTTCTTGTGTTTTACGGAGAATCCAGTCATTTGGGGTTGAACTTTTTTTTACGTCTCGAACAAATTTCTCAATGTCGGATTTTACAAGAAAAAGAACGCGGAAATGTTTACGGCCGTATTTTTTGATCAGCCGAGCTGCAAGTTGTGGCGTTACATGATAGCCCTCGACAATATAATTATTGCCATCAGTTATCTCGCAGATAGAAAACATATCTACCGCATCATAGCTGGATTTAGCCTGCTTTATGTAATTATTGGCGATCTGCTTTGGAGTATTGAGTGAATATGTTTGGTCATTGGTTTTACCTTTTTGAGCATTGTGAGGATAGAGTTTATCCATTTCTTCCTTAGAAGCATATTTTGAAACATATTCACGCGCCACAACTTGCAGCGTATCAGAAGCAACCCACTGAATACCGAGTTCCTTGGACAATTTTTTGGCTAATGTTGTTTTACCGCATTTTGGCGGACCGCCGATTAAATAGATCATAGTTTTATTTTAGCAAGACCCTATTATTATTTCACTTAACGTTTCTGTGTATCTGAAGTTTTTGTCTCGCCTCCTTAAGAATATATAAAAAGTTAAAAAGAGGCAAAAATTTGGGTGGAGCAAATGAGAAATTCTTGATTATTTATCCTTATGTAAGGCTTTTTTCATTTTTTCGACTTCGCAATCATTGACTTTTGTGCTGAAGTATGATATCGTGACATGTTCTCAATTTATCTATCCTGAAAGGAGGTGGGAACATGAGGCAGCTAATGGTTGGTACGGAAGGCAATTACGCGGCACACGACGAGGCTGTAAATCAAGCGGCCGAGAAACTCGAAGTCGATGGCAATGAAATCGTCATGATTCACCAGCCATTCTTGGAATCGACAGATAGCAAGTGGTTCACCTCGATCATCTATCGACCCAAGAAGTAGTACTTTTTGTCATCAGGCCTCGTCGTATTTGCGCGACGAGGCCTTCTTTATTTGCAAAAAATGAAAAAAGCCTAAATTAATTTAAAAAAATAATCAAGAATTTCTCATTTGCGGAACCAGATACACAGTGTTAGACGAAGTTTTGCCGACGGATGAAATTACAAACTAACTTTGTTAATTGCACAAAATTTTCTTATACAGACATTACAAGGCAAAATTTTGTCTAACGTTCCGGGCTAATGCGAAGACCGCGTTTAGCGGTTTTGGGTGAGCGTCCTAATTCGCTTTAGCTACCTAAATACTAGCAAAACCGTCGCGAACCGCATAGCCCGAGTTAGCTGAAGTATTCCTTTTCTTTTTTCATTGATTTTACTGTGAAAATTTTCAAATTTCTTTTTCCGTTTTTTGAATTTTGGGCAGAGGGGTAGGGGTGAATGCCCAAAATCCAAAACTCCTTATTTGTCCTCCTCATGACACTTCTTGTTGAAATGTTTTTTTATGCCAATACTTTGATTGGTCTTTGGTCATTATAGGCAGTTTATCAAAAAAAGAGCTGTAATCAAGATGTCGTTCGTCGTGTAATTACTTCTATGAGTGGTGAATTATTGTTCATAAAATTGAGAATCTGTGGTATAATAATGGTAGAAAAGATTTTGAGTAAATAAGAAATATGTCGTACAAAACAATTAATACAAATGACATGATGATCCGTGCTGTTCTCAAGGAAGTTTTGGCGTTGCGGCATTCGAAGGATAAAAAAGTCAGAATAATAGAGGAACTAGGCGTACACCACGGTAGCGCTAGAGTTGATATTGCGGTAGTAAACGGAATCATGCATGGATACGAAATAAAAAGTGATCTCGATACTTTACTTAGGCTACCCGAACAAATTCAAGTATACAATTCCGTATTTGATAAAATGACGCTTGTAGTTGGAAAAAGTCATTTGTATGAGGCAATAAAGATGATTCCTGATTGGTGGGGTGTTATAGTCGCGAAAGCGGACGTTAATGGAAACGTTGTTTTTAATATTATTAGAAAAGAAGAGACCAATAAAGAACAAAATCAATTATCTGTGGCAAAACTTCTTTGGAGAGAAGAAGCTCTTAGAATTCTTGAAGATATTGATGAGGCAAAAGGACTGCGTTCGAAACCTAGAGATTTAATTTACACTAAATTATCTACTGTGTTAGATCAGAAAACTTTAAATAAAAAAGTTAGAGAAACTATTTTCTTTAGGGCAGATTGGCGATCTGAGTCGCCGCTACTGTCATATGGTGGTTAATGCCAGCAACTAGCCAAGTCTCAGTACTTCCCGTCCCCTTAATATCTACTCCTTTATTTTTTGCTTCCATATATTTAGGAAAGTGTTTGGCTTTTTCTGCAATGTGTTTATCGCCAAAACTAAAATTTTCGCCGTAGTATCGATTGTCTTTTATTAATTCAGCGGCGCTAGCTAAATATAATTCAAATTTTTGTCTTTTCCCCTTCATAATTAACCAGTCCTCATCTAACGTATATTTTATGCTTGATGTTGGATGAAAAAATTGAGAAATTTCCTCATATATCGGATACTGAATAGTGTAATCAGAAAAGGATGGTTTTCTTTTAATATTTTTATCAGAATATTGTTCTTTCCATTTTTTCCATTCAACACGAGGAATTAGATTCTCTTCGTCAATTTTGCATAATGACAAATCTTTCGGAAAAGCACTACTAGAAAAAACAAAAGTTCTCCATTTTAATAAATCAATAATATTTTGACTGAGATCAAAATATTTTTTATATTTTTCTCCGTCGCCATCAAGTTCTTTTATATCCACTAATAAGTCAACATTATCCTCTTTGATTTTATAATTTGAAATACATTCGGTAATACTATTATTCAGTTTTGATAAATCAGAAAAATCTGAGCATACCAATCGTAAACAGAGACCATTCTTTGTTTCATTTGCCAACAAGCAGGCCGCGTTCTTAATCTCTGAATCATCATTTAAATGGATGACGGGGATAAAGATAGCTTGTTTTTGATTGCCTGCTGTGAAAACTGATTTCATGCTATCGATTTTAAGTTCGGTGGTGAACAATAGACTAAAATCAACAAAAATAGGACTTTTACCCCAGACTTCAATTATTCTATCTGGAATCAAGGTTAGCTGTTTTTTGAATTTCGCTACAACATCCTCCAGTGTATCCTGTGGTTTTTGTTTAGGCATAACAAATTGAATCAATGGAGTAATATTTTTCTTATTCTCGTCAGTTAAACCCTCCAAAGCACCTTGTTCAGCTCGTTTCCATTTCAATATTGGTATGTAGTGTTTTGAATTGAACATATTATTTATTCCATTTTACATCAGGAAAGTAATTTCTTACTTTTGCTTCATTAATAATTTTATTAAGATAAACGTACTTGTTGCCTTTATGTCTAATTTGACCAGCAATAATTGCGACATGCACTCCCAATTCTTTAGCTAAACTGTTTGCCGCCATTGAAGATGGGATGAGTCTTGCTGGGCTAATTTCCCATTTAGCTTTAGGTAGTAATGATTCTTCAGCTAAGGAGTCTGCTTCTTTTTCTTTTTCGTCCAAATCAACTGGGGTGGTTTCTAATTCGTCATAGAACAAACTAATATCTTCATTGTAATGCAATGAAATATGAGCTAGTTCGTGCATCAATGTAAACCAGAAATTATCTAGACGGTCATATCTTAGTGTTAATCCTATAACAGGATTTTCTTTATTAACCAGGATTGCGGCTCCATCTAAATATGTTTTAGAAAAATGTGGTTCAACCACTAAGATGATACCAATTTCTTTTAGATATTTTTGTGCTAAAACGACCCCATTTTCTTTAGTGCTTAATTTTACAAATTCTTGCATAAAATTAAGATCGACAACGCCATCTTTGTATTTTTTTGTAGTTTTTATTTTTTTAGCTTTTTGAATAATACGATTTGACCAAGCAATTAAAGCCCTCTTGTCTGTAAGAGGAGATGATCTGTAAATTGATTTACGTAACATAACTGTCATTTGTGGTTGAGCTCCGATTGAGGAAAAAAAATCTTTTAGTAAATCTAGTTTACTAAATTTTTTAAGTGATTTATCACCAAAGTAACCCCGAGATTCCATTTCTGTGACTAAACGATTATCCCAACCTTGATATTCGGAATTACTTTCTATCTCGGGTTTTCTTATTAATACTTTTGCTGGAATTCCAAGTCCGACTTCCAAAGCCCTTACCATTTCTAAGGTAAGTGGACGTTTGCCAGAAAGTATTTCGGAGACTCTTCCTCTACTTCCGATATATGGTATTAAGTCAGCTGGTTTAAGATCAGCTTGCTCCATTCTAAATTTAATTGCATCAATCGGACTAGGAAGTGATTCCGGTAAGGAACGGGCTTCATAATCTTGGACGAGGGTACTAAGTAAAGAAAGTTGTTCGCCTTCGTCAGAATTAGGATCAGGATCATGGCTTAATAACACTTTGATTAAATCAAGTGCTTCTTTATAGTCTGATTCAGTTTTTATGAATTTAATTTTGCTCATATTTTTTAATTTAAATTCCATTTATCATATTCCTTATGAGTACCAATTTTATCGACTAAAATTATCTTATTTTTATAGTTGACCGTTGTTAGTAACCTATACTTATTCCAACAAAAATTGAATACAACCCGCAGACCACCGACAAAACTTGCCTTAGGATATCTCGACTTTAATTGGTGTGGGGTATCCCATTGGGCTTCCTCAACCTCAGCCTCCCAAGACTCAATACTAGGCTTAGCATCAGCGTGTCTAGCTTTAAAGTCGTGCAGTGTTGTTTTTCCTAGTAATTTCATGTTTATTTATAATTACATAATAATATGCTCCCATAATGGGAATGATATGCTATGTAATAAAATAAGTCAAGCCAAATTTATCACCAAACCTGTGTATATAAAAATAGCGCCAAGGGTGGTGCTATTTTTTGGAATTTTATATATATCCAAAGAGGATGTCCGTTTACTCTTCGAAACAATAGTTGTCATTTCTTGATTACCGATTTCCCTTCGCCCTATTATGCGTCTTACATAACATCTGACAGTTTTTTATTGCTGTTTTACCGCCTTTACTCCATGCTGTTACATGATCGGCATCCATATCACTCAAGCTCCAAATTTTTTCTTTGTTGGCATCATGCCCTAGAGCACAAAGCGGACAATTCGAAACTTTTTTCTTTTCTGCTTTAGTTGTTTGTTCTTTGTATACTGTTTTTTTAGTCGCTTCATCAAAAATCCGAACTTCAAGTAACTTGGTATCGTCACAGTTTCCCAAAATAAACTCAAAGATCCCTTTGCGGTTTTTTATATATGGATCGGAGTATAGCTTGTGCACTTCTGCTGATATTTTTTTAGCGTTGTAAACTTTCTTGTGATACTGCTCATACAACCGACCCCACTCAAGCCCGCACATTTCGCTTTCTACATCGGTAAATACGCTGGAGATCCAATTAATCACGCTGTTGAAATATTTTTTTAATTCATTAATATTTTGATCTTTGCGATGTTTGCTCATGTATCCTCTAACATTCCCTCTACTTACCCAGTCTAGGGCGGTGTGTAAAAAATCTTGGCGATTAGCGCTTCCTTTTATGTATGCGTTCCATTTTTGTATGTGAGAGTTTTGATTATTGCTGAATTCTTCTTTAGCAAGCGTTACAAATGGCCCATAATATACAGCATTATTCTTTTCTTGTTCATTGAGTGGAATTCCGACAATATTGATGGTTTCAAACCAATTCATAATATCCGTTTCCTCACCCTCGCATTCATAAATTGTCAATTTTGTATTCTCAATTTTTTTCCTTTTTTCAGGCGCTAAGCCACTAAAATTTTGAGGCATGCCATTTTCATCTTTGATGGCGAATTTGTCGGTAATGAATCGTCCAATACTGGTAATGCGTTGTTGTCCGTCCAAAACTTCAAATTTATCCTTGCCTACTTTATTAAAATAGATCAAGCCTATTGGGTACGCTTTTAGAATTGATTCAATAACTCCGGCCTCTTTTCCTGCTTCGGCATAAATATAATTACGCTGATATTCCGGCTGAATAGTTAGCCTGCCAGCCAAACCGAACAAACCCTTTCCTTCAAGTTCGTTATAAACAAACCCTTTGCAAATATCTTTGATAGTGATGTTAGTTTTTAAAGTTGTTTTCATAGATTATTTTTAATTCTTATCGGGCAAATCTTTTAATTTTTTGCCTTTATATTGCCAATAAGCGGCACCTTGGTATGCGCCACTGCTATTTAATTTCCCTTTTTGTTCATAAATTTTATATGTTAACGGTGCTAGTTTCCAAATTTGACCGCCATATTCCACTTCACGTTCACCAGACACTTTTGCTGTGATTTTTTTATCAGTTATGAAAAAAATTTCTTCTCCATTCTTAATGCCTTTTTTATAAAAACTAAACAGTGCTCCCTGTTTTCTTGCCATTGAAACCTCATCAAATTCTTTTTCTTTGTTTATATCTCTTGGGTATATCACCTTGCCTTCAAACGATAACAAAAGTTGTCGCACCAAATCATAGTCAAGTGCAAATAATTCACTATCTCCAACTCTATGTTTATTGAATATTTCCTTCAAAAGGTTTTCTTTATCTTTGTAATCTTCAAGCTCGATAGCAAAGAATCTTTTAAGACTGGAAACATTCCAGTAGCCATTTGCCTCAAGAAAGCGCATTCGTTCTTGAAAATTAGCAGTACCAGTTTGACCTATTTTAATCAAACCAGAAACAGCTGTTGTCATTATGTAAACAATTCCTTTCATATTATTTTTTCTTATGTTTGATTAAAACTCTAAAATATGGGCATGACCCATCTTTTAAACGCAAATCCTTCCCATTGTCTCCGTGTCTAAATTTTATAATTTCAAATTGCTCTGGTGAGTATTTATCAAGAAAGCTAATAGGCACCCCCATTGCACCATCGTAGTCGCTTGGGATGGAATCGGTAAAAGGTACTTCTATGGCATCGTAATTTTCATATTTATCATACGCTTTTTTATCTTTAATTTCTTTGTGTTTACTGTATTTCAAATTGTCTTCCATTGTCATAAGTGGTAATGGTTGGTGGCGCCTTCCGTGGTCGAGATTGGTGAACCAACAAACATTGCGGAATTTCACTAAACCTGTTTTTATATCATAAACTCCCGAAGCGAAATCGCGCGTATTAGGCGTAAAAAAATATGCGTTACCAGCATGAAAACCATTACCTAACCACAATTTATTATTTTTGATCAATGGAAATATTTCTTTGTAGGTTATCGCATTCATGTTGCCGATAATAACAAAATTTTTGCAGTAATCAAAAAGTTGTATTACATATTCGCGAAACAGGCTAAATGGCGGATTTGTTACCACGATGTCGGATTGTTTAAGTAAATTTATGCATTCCTCGCTACGAAAATCGCCATCGCCCTCCAAAGGCGTCCAGTCGTTGTGTTTGTTTTTCTTTAATTGAATGGCAATATCCTTCAGATTGAACTCACCGTCGCCGTCCATATCGTGAACCTCGTTGATAATAAACTTATTAGCTGTTACTTTTGGACGGCCTTTTGTTTTGCTGAGCGTTTTATCATTACCAAACAAACCCAGTTGAGTGTTGGCTACAGGTGAGGGCTTGTAGCTAGTGGTTATAAGTTGTTTTAATCCAAGCTTGTTGAAATTGAGTACAAAATAGCGAAAGAAATTGCTCTCGAAAGGATCGTCGCAGTTGCAATACACCACCTTATTTCGGAATACCTTGGGATTGAATTCCAAATACGCTTCAATTTCTTTTTGAATGTCGCCATACTGTGTATAAAACTCATCATTCTTTGCCTTTTTTGCATTTGTAAGATTTTTGTTTGCCATATTACTATTACATTCTCCTCTTAATACACTAAAAAATCAAGGAATGAATATAAAATAAATTTTCGTAGAAACTCCAAATAACCCCCTCTAAAATTAAATCCCAACATTATGAAAAGAAAAAGAAATTTGAAAATTTTACTAAATGTTTGCTCGTAGCTAAGAAAAAGAAAAGGAATATTTTAGCTAACGTTTCGGGCTATGCGAAGTTTCATCAGAGCGAATGCGAATGGGAAATTTGGGTGAGCGCTCTTAATCAACTTCACGACTTGAATACTATCAAGCCAATAGCGAACCGCATAGCCCGTGTTGAGGGAAGTATTGCGGAGGCTGCCAAGTTATTGTCGAAACTTATTTATCCAAGTGTGCTTCAGCCGGAGTAATATTTTCCGCAACGTTCCGGGCTATGCGAAGTTTCATCAGAGCGAATGCGAATGTGAAATTTGGGAGAGCGCTCTTAATCAACTTCACGACTTGAATACTATCTCTTCCACCGCGAACCGCATAGCCCGTGTTGAGGGAAGTATTGCGGAGGCTGCCAAGTTATTGTCGAAACTAGTTTTTCCATGAGAACTTTGCCGGAGTAATATTTTCCGCAACGTTTCGGGCTAATGCGAAGTTTAATCAGAGAGCATGCGAATGTTAAATTTGGGAGAGCGTTCTTAATCAACTTCACGACTTGAATACTATCTCTATTACCGCGAACCGCATAGCCCGTGTTGAGGGAAGTATTGCGGAGGCTGCTAAATTTTTGTCGGAACTTATTTTTCTAAGAGAACTTTGCCGGAGTAATATTTTCCGCAACGTATCGGGATAAGCGAAGTTTTTACGGAGCGAAGCGTAGTAAAAATTTGGGTGAAGGGCAAATGCAACTCATTAATGTAAGTTATAAATCGCATTTGCCCTGAACCGCTTATCCCGTGTTAAGTGATGTAGCAAATAATTTCGTGTTTACTGGTTGATAATAAAAAATTTTTCTTCGGGAATAGTATAAACCTTTAATTCCTCGCCATGGCTTTTTAGTCTCTCAAGTTTGTCAGATTTTTCTTCTGTGTAGTGGCAAAAAGTTTTTATAGGTAATATGCCTAGTCCTTCGCTGACATTTTCTATACGGTTGGAATAAAAGTATTTAGACAAAAAATTTACTCCAGCTGACTCACCGGCAACTATTTTTCCATTCAATAGCTCTTTCAGATTTTCCACATTACCTATAATTGCCTTTATATTGTCTGTGTTACCACCCAAGAAATATATAGCTTCCGCTTCCTTTATTTGGTTAGTTAGGATAAATTTTTTGTCATCGGCGAGAATGAAATTAAAAACTTTTTGCGGTGAAGCGGAAGAAAAATTATTTTTGTCTTGTTCAAATAGTTCTGGCCATTGATTTTTATCTTTAGAAAAATAAACGCAAAGAATGTTTGCGTTTTTTGACAAACTTTTTGCAATCTCAATAAAAAATTTTTTATTATCTTGGGTTTTATTACCGATGGCTCCGCCATGAAGGATGTATTTTGTCATATAGGGAATTATTTGCTATTTCACTTAACTACCGTATATACGAAAACATTTCCTATATACAGCCACTTTTCGTATGTTATCTGAACAGCTGTTTCATGTAAACATTTTATTTAAATCTATTACTGTTCCTCATAAATCATACATCATGCATTGTTCTCAGTGTATTTCTTCGGGGCCACGATAACGACACTCTCCCCTTTTGCGCTGGAGTTTTGGATGTCCATAAGTACTCGTTCCGCACTTCCGCGATAGATGGTTTCGTAAATTTTGGTCATTTCACGGCAGACGCAGACCATTCGTACATCGTACGTCGTACCTCGTACGACTTCGTACATAGATTCCAGGGCTTTCAAGAGGCGGTGGGTGGATTCGAAGAAGATTGAGGCTTCTTCGCGTTGCATTACATCTTTGAAAAATGTTTGCCGGCCTTTTTTGGTTGGGGCGAATCCGAGGTAAGTGAACTGTTCCATGGGGAAACCGCAGATGGAGATGGCGGCCGTTAAAGCGGATGGGCCGGGTATGGTGGTGACTTTGATGTTTGCCTTAAGCGCCTCGGCAACGAGTTTGCCTCCCGGGTCGTTAACTCCGGGTGTGCCGGCATCGGAGACGTAAGCGATGTTTTCATCTTTGCGTAATTTGTTGATGATGGTGCGAATCTTGGCATCGTCCGTGTGTTGGTGCAGGGATTGCAGGGGTTTTTTGATATCATAATGATCCAGAAGTTTTTTTGTGACTCTGGTGTCTTCGCACAAAATCAAATCAACGGCGCTTAGCGTGTTTAAGGCGCGCTTGGTAATATCATCCAAGTTGCCGATTGGAGTGGCTACGATGTGTAACATAATTAGCTTAAAGCTTAAAGCTAAACCCTTAAAGTTGTAAATTTTGTTTTTTGTCCTAAAGTTTCAGCTTTCAGGTTTAAGCTTTTAGCTTGACGGACTGTGTTTAGTTTAGCTGATTAAATGCGTTTTTGATAGGGGTGTGGTAAAATGTCATCGATAAGTATCTGGCGGCTTGTATCTGGTATCTAGCAGTTTTGACTAGATGTTACTGCGAGATACAAGATACTAGATACAAGATACTACTACATATGAAACCATCAAAATTATTCAATCCCCTATCTTTTGCAATGTTAACTGTTGCAGTCTCTCTCGTGCTGGGCGGTGGATGTTTAGGGGTTGATGAGCCGGTCGTGCCATCTTTGCCGGAAGAATCGTCAAAATCCGGCATACCCATGTTGGATATTGCATCGCCGAGTTTAATTACAACCACCACAAAAGACAAAATCGAGATAAGCGGAACCACGGATCAAGAGATGGTTTATATTTTAAATACGCCCATAAAAACCCCGAGTGGCGCTTTTAGCTCCATGGTGGTTTTGGATAAGGGAACTCATATGGTGCCGGTTTCGGCGGGTAATGGCCTTACCACCACAACAATTTCCATTCAAATAACCAGAGAATAACATTATGACAAATCGCTATTATTATTTTTTGCTGATTCCCCTGCTGGCTTTTATTACGGTGGTTGGAGCGGGATTTTGGTATGTGAATCGCGGGAGCAATGCCTCAAATACTTTGGCGGATGATAATTTGCCCAGGCCTTATATTTATGAGCCGGAGCAGACGGATCCCGATTCATACGAATCCCGGATGGAAAGGCTGACAAAAGCGGTAAAACGCTTTAGGGAGGCCAAATCATTTAACGCGACGGTTGTGGAACTCAAAGACGGCGGAATGAGCAGTGAGCTTTCGTATGTAAAACCGCTTAGGTTGAAGGCGAATATCAGTGTAGATGGAAAGCCGGCTTTTGAGATGATCATTGTTGGTGAAACATCATATGCCAGGTACCCGGAAGATGAATGGAAGATGACCAATGATGAAACCATCAGAGCGTTTGGCAGGACTTTTTTTGAAAGCATGATTACCGCGGATGCGACCTTGCAATCTTTTGGTATAGAACCGGAAACTTCTTTTGATATCAAAAATAATGCCAAAGATGATTGTTTGCAATTTTCCGCCATGTACAAGGCCGAAGAATCCAATTATCCCATTTCTTTTTGCATCGATGAAACGAATAATATTGTAAAACTGTCGAAAACGGATAAAGATGGAGAAGTTATTTCCACTTATCGCGATTATAATGCTTTATTCAATATCGAAAGGCCGGTTTTGCCCTTGCTGGACCCGACCTTGCAGATTAAGTATGAGAACGAGGAATAGCTGAGGCCGGATGTTCGGTTATTATTGCGGGGTTTTGGCATTTCTTTAAACGCAGGGTCCAAATAATCAAGACTACAACCAATATCGCCGAGAGAATTTGCAAAACGGCAATATTTTGTTTGGTGCAAAAAATAAAGATTAGGCAGAAAAAGCCGGCAAACGAAAGCGGTACCAAATGATGGACGGGTAAAGATTGTTTTGCCCAGGGCTTAAGAATAATGATGGCGCAAACACCGGCCACAAATGCGGTGATAAACCAACCCAAGAAGGCGGAGAAAGGAACGCCCAAAAACGAGCCCGGAGTTATCCATGTTGTTGCCAGGGTGGTTTTGGCCAGGGGCTCGATGGCGAAAGATGCGATAGCGGTGATAATGGCCGTATCAAATGCCCAGCTGAAAAGTACTTTTGGATCGGGGGTGACGGTTGCGGGTTTTTTCAGGAGCAACGCGCCGGTTATAACAGCGCTCCAGAAGACGGGTAACGGCCAGGCCACTTTGTATAATTTCCAGCCTAAAATGTCGTGGTAATAAGCCAAGCCAAACGGCCAACCGCGCATGCCGTTTAGTATGAGCGCTAAAGTTACAATGGCGATAATACCCAGCACGGCCAAGAAACCGCGGACATAACCGAAAGTTCGGCCGAGCATTACGTACATAAACAGCAAACCCAAGCTGAATCCCATGCCGACCCCCCAATAACTGGTTATAGTGAAATTTTTAGAGAACAGGCTGTAAGATGCCCAAGCGAATAACAGTATCAGCAGGCCAAACAAGACCGAGGCGAAGCGCGCTTTTCTGGTTTTTTTCATAGCTTTTATACACAACAAAGATTATTAACCATAATATTACGTAATCCGCACAGACTTGTCATGGGTTTTGGAATATGGTATTAATATTAGCACTCTCTATAATAGAGTGCTAAACATATGATTCCCCAAAATTTTACTACAAAAAGCCAAGAAGCGTTGGCATCAGCGCACCAATTGGCCATGAATAACGGGCAACAAGCATTGGAGCCCATCCATCTTTGCGTTGCTCTTTTGCAACAAGATGGCAGTGTTGTGCCTTCGATAATGAAAAAACTGCAAACGGATATTGGCGTCTTAACGGGAGAGATGGAGCAGATTCTGCTCCGAGTGCCAAAAGTTTCTTCCAGTTTGAGCGGCGATATCGGGCAAGTTTTTTTTAGCCAAGATATGGCCCGTGTTTTGGTGCAAGCCGAAAAAGCGGCTGAATATTTTAAAGATGAGTATATCAGCACCGAGCATCTGCTTTTGGCATTGGCCGAGCACCCCTCCGAAGTTTCCGCGATTTTGAATAATCATGGAGTTACAACGGATTCGATTTTGAAAGCTTTAAAAGATGTCCGCGGCAGTGCGGTTGTAGACTCACCGGAACCGGAGGCCAAGTATCAGGCATTGCAAAAGTATTCCAGGAATTTAACGGACCTTGCCAAGCAAGAAAAGTTGGATCCTGTTATTGGGCGAGATGAAGAGATAAGGCGTGTGATGCAAGTGCTTTCACGCCGAACCAAGAATAATCCGGTTTTGATTGGTGAGGCGGGAGTTGGCAAGACGGCGATTGTTGAGGGCTTAGCGCAAAGGATTGTTTCGGGTGATGTGCCGGAATCTCTTAAAGAGAAAGATTTGGTATCGCTGGATATCGGCTCACTGGTTGCGGGAACCAAGTTTAGAGGTGAATTTGAAGAGAGGTTAAAAGCTTTGATAAAAGAAGTTCAGGACAGTCATGGAAAAGTTATTTTGTTTATCGATGAGTTGCATACTTTGGTTGGAGCCGGGGCAACCGGCGAGGGCGGAGCCATGGATGCCTCCAACTTGCTCAAACCCGCCTTGGCGCGCGGAGAATTGCGCGCTATCGGCGCCACAACCATCAAAGAGTATCGTAAGTATATCGAGAAAGACGCGGCCTTAGAGCGCAGATTTCAGCCGATTATGGTGGAAGAACCCACAGAGGATGATGCGATTACGATCCTCCGCGGAATTAAAGATAAATACGAACTGCATCATGGTGTCCGTATTACGGACATTGCTTTGATTTCCGCGGTTAAACTTTCCACCCGCTATATCTCTGATCGTTTTTTGCCTGATAAGGCGGTGGATTTGATCGACGAGGCGGCCTCTGCTCTTTGTATGCAGATTGGTTCCATGCCCGAGGATTTGGATCGCATCAAGCGCGAAATGATTACTCTTGAGATCGAAAAAAGATCTTTAAAGAAAGAAGATGATAAAGACTCGAAGGAACGTTTAAAAGCACTGGAGCGTCATCTGGCTGAATTGCAAGAGCAATCGGATGAGCTGGAGCTTGCCTGGAAGGCGGAAAAGGATATTTTGACTAAAATTCAAGAGAATAAAAAGGCTATCGAAAAGTTAAAAAATCAAGCCGAAATCGCCGAACGCAACGGGGATTTGGATAAAGCTTCGGAAATTCGTTACGGCACAATACCCGAGAAAGAAAAAGCTTCAAAGAAATTCGAAACGCAACTCAAAAAGATGCAGGGAAAACGCGGTTTGTTGCGCGATGCTGTAACCGAGGAGGATATTGCCACGGTCGTAAATCGTTGGACACATATACCGGTCAGCAGAATGCTCGAAACGGAATCCGAGAAGCTCGCAAAATTAGAGGATGAACTGCATAAGCGGATTGTTGGGCAAGAAGAAGCGGTAACTGCTGTTGCAAATGCGATTAGACGTTCGAGAGCCGGTCTCGCCGAACCGAAGCGGCCTATTGGATCATTCTTGTTCTTGGGTCCAACCGGAGTCGGTAAAACTGAACTCGCAAAAGCACTAGCCGAAGCTATGTTTGATAATGAGCAAGCCATTGTGCGCTTGGATATGAGTGAATATTCGGAAAAGCACGCGATTGCGAGGATGATCGGCTCCCCTCCCGGTTATATTGGTTATGATGAGGGCGGGCAACTTACGGATCGTATTAGGCGCCAACCCTACTCTGTCATCTTATTGGATGAAGTCGAGAAAGCGCATCCTGAAGTGTTTAATACCCTGCTCCAGGTGCTGGATGATGGTAGGATGACTGATGGCAAGGGCAGGACTGTGAGTTTTAAGAATACGATTGTGATAATGACCTCCAACTTAGGATCTGATGTCATCTTGCATGATGGCGCACATGGAGGTGTGGTTGGATTCAGCGAATCGGAGAATTCGGAAGCTTTGTCGAACGAAGAAACGAGAACCAGGATTTTGGAATTGCTGAAAGAAACTTTCAGACCCGAGTTTTTAAACAGAATTGACGCTACGATAGTATTCCATGCTTTGTCGAAAGAAAATTTGCAAAAAATTGTTGAATTGCAGCTTAAAGAGGTCGAAAAGCGCTTGGCGGATCGTAAAATACGCGCAACGTTTACAGATAAAGCCAAAGAGTTTATTGCTGAGAAGGGTTATGACCCGGCTTATGGCGCCAGGCCTCTTAAGCGAGCCATTCAAGATTTGGTATTGGATCAACTCTCGCTCATGATTATTGAGGGGAAACTTAACGAAGGATCTAAAGTTGTGATTGATGTTAAGGCAAATAAATTGCAAATAGCAAATGGCAAATAACAAGAGTTACATAAAGTTACAAAAAATCAGCACCCGGATGAAGTGCTGATTTTTGTTTAAATAACAATTTACAAATAACAAATAATAAAGATTAATCACGTCCGCTCGCTTTATTAATTGTTAATTATTATTTTTTCTTTTTGATGGTTTTGGCTGTGGCTTTGTACTCTTTTTCCACGTCTTTCCATTTGCTTAAAAGATAATCGCGGACTTCGGGGAGTTCTGTAGCGGCGATGTCTTTGGTTTTACCGTAATAAGCCATTACCTTACCAACCGCTTCGGTATAGTTTTCTTTGGTAAGCTTTTTTTGCTTATTTAACTCTGCGACGAGTTTCTTTTGCATATCGAGAGCTTTTTTCTCGACTTCATGCAACATCTTTTTACCCTTTGGGGTTTTGAGATAATAGGCTGTTCCCACGGCTAATGCCGCACCGGCTACCAAACCGGCGGCAAGCAAACCTTTGGAATGATTGTTTGCTTTTTTAGGCGTCGCCTTCTTCTTGGCCGGGGCCTTCTTTTTTGTTGGCATAACTTTTCGTTAATAAATAAATAATAAAAATTCGATGTGGATATTATAACACGAATCAGTCCGTCAAGCTAAAAGTCCATCAAGTCCGTCAAGCTAGATGATCCCGCTTGATGGACTTTTAGCTTTATAGACTTGATAGACTATTTAGTTAAAATTGTTTCGACTCTGTGTTTACTATCCTCCACTCCCGGTTGATCGAACGGGTTGATGTGGAGCATGAGGCCGGCCATGGCTGTGGCGATTTCGTAGAAGATGATTAGGGCGCCCACGGATGATTCGTCTATTTTTTTGATGGTGATGATGCCAACGGGTTTGTTTTGATCGATCAGCGAACCTGATGTGCCCCGGAGGGCCGAGTGGATCAAGTCTGCAAAGGTGTGGCCTTTGGCGCAGGCTAAAGATTCGATTGTTGAAATTGATCTGGGAACACGGAGTTTGGATGTGAAGTTTTCGACATTTAAAAATGTAAAAATTTTATCGTCAGGACCTTCCGCGTAGAGCTGTAATTGGCTGTGTTGGTCTGTGGGGCCGATTGCCGCTACCGGGGTAGGGCCCGCGACGGTTGATTTGCCGAGTGACTCGGCCCAGGTTTGGCGGTACCAGCCCGCGAATTGTTTTAATGCCGAAGAATAAGTAAATAAAACATGAATGTTGCGTCCTTTTCCGTAATGTGCCGCGTGATAAGCGGCAAATTGATCGATCATGTGCGATGTTCCCCCGCTTTTTAGCCAATTGTCACGCAAGGAAGCGGCGGCAGACAAGAGTTTGTCGATATTAACACCGGCCATGGCCAGCGGAAACAAGCCCACGGAAGTGAATACGGAGAAGCGGCCGCCGATGTTGTGGGGAACGGGTAAAGTTGCGTAGCCTTTCCGACGTGCCAAATCAAGCAGGGCGCCCTTCTCCGGGTCCGTGGTGCAGATTATGGCAGATGCGGCCTTTTTGGCTCCTACGGCACGTTCCAAGCGTTCTTTGGCCTCAAAGAAAACACTCATGGTCTCCAGCGTACCTCCGGATTTGCTGATTACGTTGATTGCGGTTTGTTTCCATGGCAGAGAATCCAAAACCATCGATATTTCATCCGGATCCGTAGTATCACCGGCAAAGTGTATCTTGGTTTTTTTACCGGCTGTTCGCATGGCTGAAAGGATGGCGCGAGCGCCAAGATCCGACCCGCCGATACCAAGGACCAACAGGTTTTTATATTTACCAAATTGTTTTACCGCTTTTTTGACTTCGGTTATGTGCTTTTTATCGTCCAGGATACCAAGCCAACCTTGTTCCCCCGTTTTGTGAAGTTTGATAAGTTCTTGGCGGGCGTCCATAATCTCGCGCGGTGCCAGTTTCTCCGCGGCCGAGAGATCGGAGCGCATGTGCTTATCATCGTAGCTGATTACATTAAAAGTCATAGTACTTAGTCTTAGTACTTAGCGGTTATTCGGTTTCATTAGCTCTGGGGTAGGTGCTGATTATGGGGCTATAGGTACCGCAGGAGTCGCCGGATTTGATGCAGACTCGGAAAAAGTATTCTTTTTCGGGGTTAAGATCGACCCAGGTAAAGGAGTAGGATTCTTCTCTCGAAAGATCATGAGCAAATTTAGTTGGATAAGTTATGTTGTCGGAGGTTGAAAGCATCGCATAGTATCCATCCGGAGCTTTAAGATCATGCGTATCCCAGCTCATGATGATCTCGCCGGTTTCTTCGCCGGGCTTCACGGCGATGTCTATATCGCCAACGGCTTTTTTCTTTTCGCCATCGGTAATTGTTCCAGCGGGGTCTTCAGATGATTCGGAATTATCAGCGTCATCTTCATCGATTGCCGGTTTTTCAGCGGACGTTGATGTTGCGTTATCGTCAATTTCAGCGATGCTTTCAGTGGATGTCGAAGAATCATCTTCGATAGTATTATCGGATTCGTTTAAATCGGCGCATTCGCCTTTGTACATGGCCCACACTTCGCACTCCGTACCATCTTTAAGCCTGCACAAACCCTCGGTAGCCCCGGCTAAAGTTTTTTCCATTATAAACTCACCCCCGCGGCTAAGGCAGTAAACGGTGGCCGGGTTGGATAGTGCGGTATCCTCGGCCATTTGCGCATCGCCATAGTCGGTATTATCCGATGCTGGTTGCTCCACGGTCGGCTCGGATTTCGCGCTTGGCACATCACCGGCAAACGGATTGCATCCGGCTCCGAAAAAAATGAGTGAAACGGCAGTGCCGGCCAATAATGCGGTTTTTATTTTTTTCATGAACGTATTTTAGCATACTTGCGAAAAACTGAAATAGCCGCCGTGATTTTGGATATAAAATAACGGTTACTATATGATAACCTTATTATTAAGGCACTAATTGATATTGTCGCCAACAGAATCAGACGCCCAATTCTGTAAATACTTGTCTGAAACGCTCCGGAGTAAGAAGTGAAGTAGTTGAAGCCGCGACAAGACTCCCTCCGGCTACGCAAACCGTGGGATCGCCTTGCTCGAGATATTCGTATCCTTGCCGTAAAGTTTTCCATTTAACCAGTTTTTTCTTTTCCTCTCCGGTTATGGTTCCCAGTTGCTGTAATTTTTCCAACTCCTCGATTATGGGTTTTCTTAATTCAGCTTCAGCATGGTTGAGAGGCTTTTCCAAAAACTTCAAATCAAAACGTTGAGCCGTATCCGGTTTAATGCCAATATCATAAGCATCACCGCCATGTTTCCGATTCGGACCCGCGTAGACAGCGATAATAGCATTGTCATCCTCAACCAAGTAAGATTTATTGGTAACAGAAAGAGGATTCAAATCGGGTTCCGTGTAAATGATTACCGGTATGCGAATTTCTTCGCCTTCTTTGGTCTTGATAATCAAGGAACTGCGCTCGGCTGTTTCGCGCGCTTCATTGAATTTGGCATATTCCATTTTTTCATTTTCCTGGCCTTCTTTGATAACTTGTTTCAAGTTATCGGAAATCTTGAGATCGTTGATGTCAATTTCCGTAAGATCGGTATTTCCTTGTTTTTCGCAATATAGCTCATTGCAAGCATTTAAAAAATGTATGGATGCGTCAATAAGCATTTGTCCGTATTTGCCGAAAGTTGCACCGATTTTCTTGCCTTTTTCGGCTTTTTCTTGTTCGGTTGTTTCGGGTAATGCAAAAACCGTACCCAGTTCGGCTGATTGACGTTGTAGAATATTGCTTTTTATACTTCCGAATATGCCGGGAAGAGTTTTTATATATTTGTCCGGATCTTTAATATCAAATCTGCCGTAATCCACAAGATTAACTTGTTGGGCAAGATATTTGGTCATGGCGGGCAGTTGACGATGTTCGATAAGAGATTTTGCCAAATATGTTGATGCCATGGAATCCAAATCACTGTCAAAATGGGCGGTTACTTGATTGATTCCCCGTGCGTCGATTAGTTGCGATACTTCATCAGGAAAATCAGCAATCATTTTTGTAGCACATTTGCGTTCCAAACTGTTATTTAAATTAGTAATCGCAGCGTCAATGCCATGGTGGTCGATGATGCCGTTTCGGATAGTCCATCTGTAAACGTTATCCAAATCTTCTTGATTTTGAGGTGAACGCATTCCTTCAGGGGGAAATAACGGTTGCCCGGTATCACAAACCAAGATATTTTTGGTCGCGGGATTTTCCAGCATTTTTTTAGCGTCTCCGCCTTTGGGAATGGTTGCCGTGCATCCTTCGGGTGAAACGGGCTTGTATTCGTATGTTTCTCGCTTTTCCGCTATTAAAGGAGAATTGTTAAATGCAAACTTCGGTTCGGGCATATTTTTTATCAATTAATTAAAGATTTAATCTTGTATATATTTGGTTGTTAAGCTGATCGGACAGTGATCAGAGCCTTGGATGTTTGAGTGAATTTTAGCGCCTTTTATTATTAGTAACAGTTTTTGATCCGCGAAAAAATAATCGATTCGCCAACCCACATTACGGTCGCGGGCACGGGATTTCATATCCCAGTATGAGTATTGGTCCGGTTTTTTATTGAATTGGCGGAATGTGTCGACAAATCCCGCCGAGATGACCTGATCGATCCAAGCGCGTTCTTCGGGTAAAAAACCCGTAGTTTTTTCGTTGGCTTTGGGGCGCGCGAGGTCTATTTCCTTATGAGCCGTATTTACATCTCCACAGAAGATAATTTTTTTATCTTTCTTTTTATACGACTCAATCATCTTTAAAAAAGCATTGTAAAAATCCATTTTGTATTTTAAACGCTCGGGACCCATGCCGCCGTTTGGGAAGTAGACGTTAAAGAGGATAAAGTCATCGTAGTCGGCGCCGATAACTCGTCCTTCTTTATTTAAAATTGGATAATCAAACTCGATAATGTATGATTTGGGTTCGATTTTACTGAAGATAACTACTCCGCTATAGCCTTTCTTTTCGGTGGAGCAGTTCCAGCAGACGGAATAGCCCTCGGGGTGCTCGACTTCGTGCGGGAGTTGGTCGGGTGATGAAATTTTGGTTTCTTGCAAGCAAATGATGTCTGCGCCAGATTTTTGCATCCAATCTAAAAAACCTTTTTTTAGCACGGCGCGTAAACCGTTGACATTCCAGGATAACATTGTGATTTCTTGTTTTGGCATACATCGATTGTACATCGTACGTCGTACATCGTACAAAAAATTACCAATTAACAATGATTGGAACGCTTTCGTGATATTAAAAATATAAATAATCCTGTAAATCCTCTTAAACAGGGTAAATCAAGGTCAAAAAAAACAGCGTCGTTTTTTGAGGACGACGCTGAGAAGAGGAGAGGGTTAGAGACTGGCTTACCGAGTCATTTTGCAGAGCTTGTTTAGAGCTTTGCCGTTTGAACTTGGTAAGGGCGGGGTCTACCGCGCGCTGCTCGCTTCGATTGATGCAAGATCGAGGCGACCTGTCTCTGTGTTGAGCTTATTTGCTTCGGAACTTGGCTTTCGCCTTTTGACTTGAGTTTCCTCTTGTCTACAGCTTTGCAAGCGAACTTGCTCGGCAGTTCTTAGCGGCGCTTAATCCCTGGGTTTCAAGCGCTGCCAACATAACTTTGGTTTGAATCGGTTACATGGTTTTACCCATGATATCGCAGAGATTAATCCGAGATACGTTCCTATCCAACCCATCCGCTATGCGAAACATCATCTCTTCAGACCCAACAAACACTTTGGTTTTCATCTCTGTCGATTAGCCGATCTTTTGAGGGATCGCAGCTTTTGCTTTGGCATTTCTGCTTTTGGCTTGGCCATGCTTTTCGATTTTGACGATTACCAGTTTACTTGCGCACATTTTGGAATTCCGAGTTTGGCTTGGGAGACCTTGAGGGTTTTTGGATTGCTCCATCCACCGCTTTTGGTTTCACTTTCTTTGCTCTTGTTTCCACTTGTTTGCGCCAGCTATGAGCTTTTTGCAACTTTTTTTGGCTTTTGCTTCCGCTTTTTATAGCTTCCACCTTTACCAACCTGATTTTTGAATCGTCTTTTGGCTTGCTTGCGCTTGCTTTTTGACTCTTCAATTTTCAGGAATTGCCTTTATGCTCTGTGTTTATCCGCTCCAATCCGACATTTTTTGGGGATTTTTTTTAAGCTCCAGTTGATTTACCGGGGCTTTGTATCGCTCGGCCGAGGTTTTGCTTCGCGTGTTTAGTGCGAGGTTTTACCCAAGTGGCTTTGCTTTACAGCATCGATCCCTTTTTTGCCGGTGGACACCGATTAGTGAAATGAACGTGAGACGTATCATACTCGTTTAAATAATCGCGTCAAGTAGTTATCTGTGGATAACTAATAAACTTTCTAAAATCTCAAAGAAACAAGATGCAAACTAAACATCCCAAAATCTCAAAGACACAAACAAACTCTGTAAATTTCTAAGATACAGACTCTACCGGATGCAAAATTTGTATCTTGTTTCTTTGGTTTCAAGTTTTGAGATTTTAAAAAGCCCGCTTTTTTGGCGGTGCTAGAAATGGATGATCCCTTGCGGATGCATGAGTAAGAATTTATCGGCTTCATGCGTGCAACCTTCCAGATTACTGAACGTGGCGGTTATTTCCTTAATCCTTTTCGGATCGCGGGCATCTTCGATAATACTTAGATAAGGAACGGTAAGATGATCACGATCTTGAAGATTTTGAAAAACTTCTTTGATGGATCTGGTGAGTAAATCATCCGATTGGCCCAGTTGCCAATAGACGAATTGCCAACCCGGAGGAGATACTTTGGATTCCCACCAGTCTTTGGCGATATGGCATGGCGGGCAAACCTCTGTACCGATGAGTGCTACGTTTTTATCGTTCAGCTTGATAGTGCTCCAGAACTGTTCTCCGTCTCCGACTTCGACCCAGGTTACATAGGTGACCCTTGGCACATCTGAAGTCTGCGGTTCCTTGGGTGCGGGTTTGTTTGCGGCTTTAGAGCCGCAATGTACAAGGAGCAACGAAAAAACCATCACGATCGCACGTTTCATATCCTCTTCCTCCGGTACAGAGTGATGACTACGTATATAATGTGTTAAAAATGCAACGGTCTGTCAAATACCAACAGCTAAAAGCTTAAACCTTAAACCTAAAAAATCTGATTAGCAGCTTTAAGCTTTCAGGTTTAAGGATTCAGCGTTTGGGAGATGATGGTATCTAAAAATTTCGAAATTTGATTAACAGCCGCTTCCAAACCGCCCGGGGCGTGTGAATTAATGACTTTCAGGTCGGCAGTCAGATTTTCCGTTGCGCGTTCTTGATCGGCGATTAGACGTTTTAAATCTTTAGGCTCTAAACCATCTTGAGGTGTGATTTTGATTACATAAACTTTGTAGCCGACTTCGCGTAAGAAGCGGACACCGGATTCTACCAATGCGGCAATACCGATTTTTTCTTCTAAAAGATTGTTGAGGTAGGTTTTATCATTTGTATAATAGTTTCCAGCGTATTCCGAAATGTGCGTCAGGTTGCCATCCGATTCCTTGCCGCGCAGAGTTTCTTCGGTGATGAATTCGTAAAAAAGATCGTCGTCTAATCCACGGCGTGGGCGGGTGGTGAAAGATTTGACGATGGCGAGTTTGGGATAGCGCTGTAAGAGTTCGAGGATAAGAGTAGACTTCCCCGCTCCGCTCGGTGCTACAAGGCCTATGATTGGTAACATGATGATAGTATAAAATAACAAATAATAAAGAACAAATAATAAAGTCTGAACGGTCATTGACTATATTTTATAAAGGTGAGACTCTGCAAGCGGAACTTTGGACAAAGGAGGTTGAAATGAGTTGGGTAACTCATGATTCTTTAGCTAAAAGTACGGAATACTTGCAAATAGATGATGTTATATACTTACCCGCAAACCCGGATCAGCCGGAAATGGAGGATATGGTTTTTGCCATAAAAAACAATACGGATTTGGCCAATGAATTACCCGATTTCCTGAAGGATGGGTCCGAACATCATCCGTTGGCTATTATTGAAGCACTAAAATCAAGGTGCGGTTCATATCTTGAAAAAACCGGTGCATTACCCGATTGGGTTGATGATTTGCCGGGGGCATTCGTGCGGATGTTGAATATCGAAAGCGCGTATACGGGTCTGAATTTGGACCATTTCGCAATTGTGCCTCAAGATCGTTTTGCCCGCTTGCCGTACATGGTACTCGAAAACGGTCTGGTGCAAGAAACCGTTAAAGCATTTAATTTGTTTCGTTTGGCCGGAATCGGCCAATTGGGTTTTTTGCATGATGCCATTGTGGATGAATTTGGCCAAAAATCCTCGTTGGGATGGACATACTCCCATACCCGCTATCATCACGTACTGACCGTTATGGCCATGATGACCATCATGATGAGAAACAACCATATACCGGAGAAGGATTTTAATACGGGCAGAATTGCGGCTTTGACACATGATGCTCTCACTCCGGCGCGCGGTGATACGACCAAGTTGCTGGATTATGAAGCATTTGATGAGGATAAGCATTACCCCGAAGTCTTTTGGAGGTATGACGCAAAGGCGGTTCTCCAGAAATACCGTGTCGAAGAAGAGAGTTTGACACAAACGGTTATGGGTAATGGTGTATTGGGTTCGTTGCTTAATTATGCCGATAAATTGGCTTACATCGCAACCGACTTGGATCGCTACACAAGAAATCCCAGGCGAGCACTGCTTGAGCCTGATCCAATCAAAATTCTAGCCGAACAGCATCCTTATCTGTGCACGATTTGGGATGACGCAAGAGTATCGGGCGATCAGGTATACTTTACTGATATCGAAAGGTTAGCGGGCTTTTTGTACACCCGCGCCATAATGTTTCGCGAATTTTATTGGCACCCGAATACAAGATTCCTGGAGTTTACGGTTGGTGCCATATTGCTTAAATATCTTTATCGAACCGGAAAGATCAATCGAGACATGCTTTTGTCCATCGGAGACGATGAGTTGGACGATATTATCTCCAAAGAAATGGATTTGCCGTTTCGTCCGTGGACCGCGAATGTTTTTGGTGAACCCAGAGTCGAGTTGTTCCGGGAATATGAAAAGGCAAAAGCCCGGCAATGCGAGTTGGCCCGGCAAGGCCTTATTTTTACGGTAATCGAGAACCTGCCCGGAAAATTCAAAGTGGGTACGCATATGAAGGTTATGGTTGACGGACGAATAGTTACTTTGGCCGAAGCCGAACCGGCCGCAGCCAAGTTTTTGGAATCCAAATCTACCCTCCCTTACCCGTATCGCATTTATTACTTAACCGACTTTAATGCAGGTCAAAAGTTTCTAGATGCGTTTACCGCCTATCAAAATGGCAGGTTAAACTCAAAATCGGCATAAAGCCGATTTTTTAAAATCAAAAAGTCAAGATCGCAAATTTATTATTCGACATTTATAACCGTTTTCGGATCAATGTAAGCGGTCAATTCCTCGGGTCGAGAGACATAACCGCGAAAGATTATTTCGGGGCCGCGGTGCATTTGCAGGTGAAGATGTTTGCGGTTGTAACCGGCATCACGTGTTTTATGACTTCCTAAAAATCCTATAGCATCCCCCACTTTTAAGTTATCCTCCACACGTTTTGCGATGCGGTTCGGGTCGATGTGGCCGTAGAGAACCGTAATCGGCTCTGACTCGTATGTGCAAGTTTGAACCAAAACGCCGCCATAGCCGTTGACCTCGCCGGTAAAAATCACCTCTCCTTCGCAGACTGCAAAAACAGGTACATCTTTAGCAATTTCATCGGGATAAATTTCGATATCCAATGCCGAGTGATAGCCGGTCCAACGTTCGGGCGGATCTATCGGGTTATTGGCGGGGCTGGGGGTAACATAAAGGCCAAAAGTCAGCAGTTGTGGGCGGTTTTCCATAGCTGTGAGCGGCCAAGCGAAATCAGGCTCCACTACTTGCGGAGCGTTTGCCAGCGCCCCACCCAAAATGGTTTGCATGAGGGCGCCAAGTAACGCGAGAAAGTTCATATTATCTTAAACACTGAACTAATGCCGGGATCCGTTTTTGACCGATTGCACACACGGACACTTGGGAAAAATGACGGTTTTTTTACTTACAACAAATATATTGTCCTTCGGAGTAGGATTCATCGGACACAGGACCCACATAAGCCTCTTCATATTTGCAGGCATTATCACCCTCAATTATTAGTACGCGTCCATCCACACCAACACATTCATTGGCAGTGCGGGTTTTGATCGGAGTCTCTATCAAAGTGGTGTCTTTAACATCCCAATCCACCATATTTAGTGTTGCCGTCATACGTAAAACTTTGTTATCCACGTTGACTTTGTAGTTTGCGGTGACCGTGTAACAGCCCGAGCAATCCCCCGCTTCAAATTTTGCAATATATATTTGATCGCCATTGTTTTGTTTATAGTAATCCGAAGCTTGCAAATATGCGATTGTGCCGGATGCGGCCAGGTTTTCATCATCATCGGCGAATGCCTGTGTAAGACCTATCTCGCTGATTTCAGAGCAGCCATCCTCCCACACACGCACGCACTTTTCTTTGGATGGGCAGTATTGATAGCCAGCGCCGACCAAACAGCCGTGGCTGTCGCGATCTCCACCGATCAACATTTCCTGGGATGAGGTTGCGTTTACAGGTTCCGGTTCGGTTACATCGGTAATTACCGTGGGTTCCGCATCCAATTGGTTGGGTTCCGCTTGGTTGTCGCCGATTGTTTGATATTGGATACAACCCCCGGCCAAAGTCACCAAACCCAAACCCAGTATGAATAGATAATAAGGATTTTTCATATTAAAACTGAAAATATTAATTATGGGCATATGATAGCCTGCGGTCGTTAACTCGACAATACTGATGTTTACTTAGTATCCTGTATTTAGTATCTTGTATCTAGCAGTTAGTTACCGTTATTACTGCTAGATACAAGATACCATATACTATATACAATTTTTTTATGAGTTATAAACGAGATATAGAGTTTTTGTTCGAGTTGGGAAGCCTCCGCAATATGGATCGGGGTTGGAGGCAACATTTGGGCGTGAATTGCGCTAATGATATGGAGCACACGTTGAGGGTTTTGTGGTTGGCTTTGATTTTAGCTCGTAAACATGGTGGTTGTGATGAAAATTTAATTATGAAGATGGCACTTACGCACGATTTGTGCGAGACGCGAGTTTCGGATCTATCATATATCCAAAAAGTGTATGTGAAGGCGGACGAGGAGAAGGCGCTGAATGACACTTTGGCGGGTACGTCTTTGGAAGATTTCGAGAATGTACAAGCTCTTTATGAAGCACGTGAATCCATCGAGGCAAAGATAGTTAAAGATGCGGATAATCTGGATGTTGAGTTGGAGATCAAAGAGTTAATCGAGCGCGGGCATCAACTCCCAAAAAGATGGCAAGTGTTCAGACAAATGGTGCACGATGAAAAATTACATACTCAAGCGGCCAAAGATTTTTGGAAAGAAGTTCAAGAAGCTGATCCGGCGGATTGGCATATGAATGCAAACAAGTGGGTGAAAATGCCGGATACGGGGAAATAAAACAGGTCACATAAAAAATCGCTAAATTTTACTTATAGCGATTTTTTGGTTGGCTGTGCCACGTGAAGCCGGTGCTTGATGTGACTTGGCCCCGTAAAATTAATTTCGCTTTAAATTCTATTGCTACATTAATCACGGCGTAGAGCCGCGTGGCGGCAACGCCGCTTTACGCGGGGCACGTAAAAAGCCGCCTATTTAACTAAGCGGCTTTTTTAGTTGGCTGTGCCACGTGAAGCCGGTACTAAAGTGACTCAACCCCGTAAAATTCATTACGCACTATTTATTCTAATGCTTCATTCATCACGGGGCACGTAAAAAGCCGCACTAACTAAGCGGCTTTTTACGTGGTTCCGAGGCAGGGATTCGAACCCCGATATACAGATTCAGAGTCTGCAGTCCTACCATTAGACGACCTCGGAATGCGTGCACATCATATGAATTTTATGCTTTTCCGTCAATAGTGCGGATTATTCTGGAAAATGGATACCAGTTAAGATATAATGGTGTGATATGAAAAACTCCAAAATTTTTTTTATGGTGATGGCGCTCGTGCCACTTTTAGCGGCAGCGGGGTGCACGGAGGGTATGCCCGAGGATGAGCAGTTCGATGAAGAAGAAGTTCGTGAATTGGTGGAGGATGTGAGTGGTGACGGAAAGGTTAAAGGAAGCTGTGCGATTTTGGAGCAAGGAACTTGTTTTGATTATATAGGTTCAATATGGACCGAACAGCAAATGGAGTTAAATTGTAAAGACGCCGGAATATTCAGCTTAAATGCTTGCCCTTACAGCGAAGTCGGCGGGTGCCAAACATCGGGAGGCAGTGTTGCGGATACCATTATCTGGTCCTATTTATCAACAGAAGAGGCGGGATATCAAGCCAAGTCTTGCAATGCGTTGCCAGGTGCAAAATGGGTTATACCGGAGGATTTGCTTAACCGATAATTTCCCCGCCAAAAGCATCAATTAATGAATTGGCGGTATCCTTAACGGATAAGACGGTTGATTCTTCCGCAACCACTTCATCGATCACTCCTTTTACAACAATTTGATCGGTATTTAACAATTTCGCGATTCTATTTTCGATAAGTTGTTTGTTTTTGGCATTTTCCAAACTTTTTTTATGAAAAGCGAATTCCAATTTTAGAGAAATGCAGTTGCTATCGACGCTGACTATCCTGGCGGGTTTTAAAATGAAAAGTAGAGATTTGTGATCTTCAAATTGCAATAAAAGTTGATTCCAGATACGGCGGACGTCTTCGATGCGAACTCCTAAAGACGAACTACCCCCTCGGCTAGGCTCGGGATCTTCGAGAACTACGATTTCCGGAGTGGTTGGAGATTCTGAGACGGGATCCGGAATTATTTCAACTCCATTATTATCTTCATTATTTAATTCTTTGGTTGTTTCATTACTTCGTACCGGTTCTGTTTGTTTTTGTTGATTAAAACTTGTTTGATCGTCGCTCGTCGCACGTCCCAATCGTCCCACGTCTTGGGATAAAGTTGCGATGGCTACAAGGCCCAGTTCTAAAGCAAAACGAGGGTCGATGCCGTGTTTTGCCTCACGACGGCGTTCCATAAGAATGTGCGATGCTTGTACCAAATCCCTTGTTTCGGCCATAGGGATCAGGTTGGCCAGACTTTTATCGGCTTCGGTGCCGGTTTTTAGGCGTTCGGCTTGTTTTGGGACGTTTTTGGCAATTAAAAGCTCGCGAACAGAGCTTATAAGATCATCAAACAACGGAATAAAGGATGTACCTTGGTTCTCCAGTTCCGCGATATGCTCCAAAATTTTGGTTACATCGTGAGTAAGCGCCTCGGCAATAAGCTCGGCGGCAATTGGTTTTTGCGATGGTGGAATTACAATGGCGGCAATATCGGATGTGATTTTTTTCTCACCCAGACTCATCAACTGACCCAAGAGATTCTCGGCATCACGCAAGCAACCCTCGGTTTTGGAGGCGATGGTAGCCAATACTTCGGGTTCAACTTTGATTTTTTCTTGATCGGTGAGCATTTGCAAGCGCTCCACAATCACCGGTTGTTCGATCCGTGAAAATTCGAAACGTTGGCAACGGGATACGATTGTTGCGGGCACTTTGTGGCGCTCGGTGGTGGCGAAGATGAAGACTGCATAATCGGGAGGCTCTTCGATTGTTTTTAAGAGTGCATTCCAGGCGTGATCGGTAAGCATATGAGCTTCGTCCAGGATGTAGACTTTGCGTTTTAGGGATGCGGGTAGGAATTTGATGTGGTCGATGATGGATTCTTGAACCTCGGTTACGCCGCGATGCGAAGCCGCATCAATCTCGATCAAATCTATGGCTTGATTGCCGGCGATACGCAGGCAGGCCGAGCACTCCAAACAGGGTTCCCCTTTTTTTGGATTTTCGCAATTTATGGCTTTGGCAAAAATTCGGGCGGCCGTGGTTTTGCCAATACCGCGCGGACCCGAAAAAAGATAGGCATGGCCTATTTTGTTTTGCAGAACCTCACGTCGAAGTGTTTCAATTACTTGAGATTGCCCGCTAATGTCGGCAAATACTTTGGGGCGATATACCCGGCTTAAATTGCTCATAACAATCAAAAGAATACTTGCCGGAGGTTATAAAGTCAAAACTACAAAGCGCAAACTATAAAGAGTGGAAATTGTAACAAAAAACCGTTGCTTTTAAACACCGGTTTTTTACTCTTTGAAGTTGATACTTTGAAGTTTTTTCGGCTATGCACGATGAATGATGTTTTCCACGGCCGCCCATTTGGATGGAGCGGATTTGGGGATGAGGACCACGCAATCGTCGCCATTGTCGCCTTTGAAGTAAGTGATGGAGGCGGTTAGTATGTTGTACTTTTTGCCTTCGGCGATTACCTTCCAATCACCGGTGACTTCGTCTTTCGTAAGAACCCCCATGACACGTTGACGCTCGATGGGGCCGATTTGTTTGTATAAAAAGCTACCATTGGGTTGGATTGTGAGTTTCATGATATCGCCCTCGACCAATTTGGATTTGGAGGCGTAGTTTGGCGGTACTATATAGGTTTTGCCATCCGAACCAATCATATTTTGACCATCAAATACACCCTCCACGATTTTGCCTTCGTTGACCGGATGCAACAGATCGTCGACTCCGCTTACGGATTCTGTGCGAATGAACTGATCGATATCCGATGGCTCGGCATCTGAAGCCAATAAACGCTCCAAATTAGCCATCTCATTCTTGAGGTTGGCTATCATTTTACGGGCCAGGGCAAGCCTGGTTTCGACCGCATTCAGTATGACTTGATCGTTTGATTGATCGTCAAAATTGGCCGGCGACACAATATCGTTATTTTCGTTTTCGGAAAATTCCGCTTCGTTTACATCATCTTGAGGATTTGTAGGCATATTTTTGTTTGTGTCAAGCGTAGATAACTTTTGTATTTATCCACATATATATTGTAACACACTTTCAGTTTACCCGTGAAACTTTAAAAGTCAAATCCACCGCGCGGACGCGAAGCCGCAGCCTCGGCTCGAACCATGCGGTCTATCTCACCATAACGCTCTTGCAATTCGGCCTCGATGAGTTCGCGTTTGCGCCCGTATTTGTAGCGGGAAAGTTCTTTGATCATCTCGGCTAATTTTTTATTACCCGGTTCAGGCATGACTGGCATTAAATTAAAAGGTTTGGATGCCGTATTTTCAATCAGAAGTTTAATGTTGACCGTAAAAGCTTCCGCGTTCATCAAATCAAATTTTGTAAACGTCGGCGAAAATTCTTTTTCCAAAAATTCCGCGTCTTCGGCGCCGATGCGAAAAGCGCTCATGGTGCCGATATTGCCGAATATCGCGTCACGAATGGCATTATCACCTTTGCGCGAGAGTTGGCTGATAAATTGATGAACGATAATCAGGTTTAGGCCATATTTGCGGGCTTCGGATAAAATGGCCGAAATGGAATCGGTCAGAAAGTTTTGGAACTCATCGATGTAAAGGTAAAAATCGCGGCGCTTGGAAGGATCCATGTCACTGCGGGAAAGCGCGGCCATCAGGATTTTGCCAACAACAATCATACCGACCAGGTACGAACTCATGTCGCCAAGCTTGCCTTTGTTCAGTTCGCAAAAGATCAGTTTGCCGCTATCCATGGCTTCGCGAAAATTAAAGCTGGATTTTTGTTGCGAAATAACCGGGCGCAGGAAGTCATTGGTTATAAAAGGAGTGAGTTTGGAGGCGATGTATGGAACCATGTTGGCAAGCGAGGCCTCCCCGCCGGCTTTTTGCGCCTCTTTGATCCAAAAATCTTTAACACTTTGTGATTTGCATTTGCTTAATTTAAACGCGCGATATTGATCATCGGCCAATACTTTGGGGATTTCGACCAATGTGGAACCGGATTCGGGATGATCCATGATCAAAAGCATGGCGTTGCGCATGTAGTACTCGAACATGGGGCCGCCGGTGGCTTTTAAATCATATAATTGATCGAATATTTTAAGCATTTCCTCCACGGCAAACGTTTTTTGCTGAGGGTTTGACTCATCAAATTCGAGCATGTTTAAAGCCATGGGGCGTTCATAATCCGCGGGATTCAGGTAGATAACATCTTCCGCGCGTTCTTTGGGGACGTATTCTATACACTCGCGCGCCAAATCACCATGCGGATCCATAACGCATACACCGCGGCCTTCCTCGATATCTTGCTTGATCATGGATTTCATGAAAACCGATTTACCGCCGCCGGATTTACCGATTATGTACATATGGCGGCGCCTATCCTCTTGCTTCATTCTTATCTCGTAAGCATGACCGCGGTAACTGGAAAGCCCAAGTAAAATACCTTCACGAGGCAGATTTGAAGGGGGCACGGTTTTACGCGATAACAGCCAATCGATTTTGGGAGTTTCGGTGGATGGAAGAGGCAGGTGCCAAAGCGATGAGAGCTCTTCGCTGTTCAATACCATGCCATAGCGCAAATCATAATGCCGATGAATGAAAAACGAGATGAGCTGCTCTTGATCACGCGGGGTGATTGATTTAAAAGAGTTTCCGTATTCAAATATATTATATTGGCCAAAAGCATTTAAAATATCATCCAAGTAGCGCTTGGCTTTTTCGAATGTGTCGGATGTGGTAATGACGCGGATATTTACATCAAGTCCGGCTTTGGAGGCTTTTTCCTCCAAACCTTTAACCATTTCTTCTTCGAGCGGAGATAATCTGTATTGCTCTTTTGGCGTGTCTGATGTTTTTGAGCCGCGAAAACCCTCCCCCACTTCTTTAAGAATTTTAGAGAAACCGCCACTGCTGACGTCCGAATATTTTTTGCCTTGTTGCATGGCACGAGCTATGCGTAAGCCCTCGTTGCGCCACTTGGCATAAGCTGATTTAACTACGAATTGAATGGCCGCTCCGTCATCATCCGCAATTTTGGATAGAGCGTTGGTGATGGTGTTCATGGGGTCGGACTCCATCTTTTCGTAGGTTTTTATGGGAAAATAGCTGGGTTTTTTAAAAGCCAAATAGGCCCCAAGAGCCACGCCTTTTGGTGAAAAAATGTTGTAATCACCCAAATCCTCGACCGAGGCGTGCGGGTATTGAGCTTGAATTTGCGACTCAACAAATTGGCGATGCCTTATGGGGCAAGTGACATAAAACATGATAAGGCTTTTATTCACCACCATTTCAAAGGTTAAAACATCTTCGCGCCCGGTCAACCAGGTTTTAACCCCGCGATCCGCGCGCATGGAGCCGATGGTTTGAAAAATCGTTTCCGTAAAACCGATAAGCTCTTGCATTTGTTGCAAGCTTTTTTGTTGCTCCACATCTTCGCGGCGCACCTCTTTGGGTACCTTGACGCGTAAGACGATTTTTTGGTTGGAACGTTTAAATTTTAATTTAAGATGCAGATATCGACGGATTAGGATAACCGCCGCTATCACGGCCGCGGTGATAACAATCAACCAAAAAACACCGCGTATAAACGGGTTGGATAAAACCAAATCAAAACTAAGCCCACCTCCGGTTTGTGTTGTTAAGCCTATTTGCAAGGCGGCGAATGTACTAAAGATCATCATTTTACTAGCTTATAGCTACTAGCTTCTGGCTACTAGCCGATGCATGGGTTGGATTAATTAAGCATGTTTGGGTCGCGCGAGATTTGGTTTACGAGATTGCTGATTTTATCTTTTTTAATGGTGGCCTCTTGCTCGGCCCAGGGTTGAGTGACACCGGGAATTATCCTTAACCATAGTTTAAGATCGGTTTGTACGCTTTTCGGGTCGAATTTTCCGGATCGGATCATTTCATCAAATTCAAGAGCCAAACGTTCGCCCTCTTTTTTTATCAATTCCTGCCTATCCGGCGGTAATTCGGTAAACAAACCCGAAAGTTCTTTGGTTTTTTTATTGATCTCCACCAAGCCATCTTGCATGATTTGCTCGATTTCGGCTTTTATTTGCAACTCGGGACTTTGCTCAATATTCGTTTCGGTTGGAATCGGCTCTGGTGCAACACGCAAAGTTTTAAAAACTTTACCTTCGGCGGTGGCCACCTCTTGCACGGTCGCATTTTTAATGGCTCTTTCATCAGCCTCCAAACCTGAAATATCCTCTTCGGCCTTTAGAGAGGGTTTTTCCGTCTTTTGCATCATCGCAAGCCCGGGGTGTTGTTCAACTGATTTTGGATCATTGGCCTCCGTTTGAGCTGTTTGCATCGGCATATGTGGATGAGAGGATTATAGCACAAATGCAAAGCCTTTTTAAATACCTCCACATAACATGCTCTGTTTATTTGAACCGCCAAAACAAGTTGGAGGATATTGGATAAAATATGCTATAATATCAGACATGGCTCAAAGAGGGGCATTAAAAAACATTACTTTTGCCAAAAAAGGCAAAATTGAGTGGTTGATGGTGCGGAAAAATGATGTAAAAACTTTAAAATATCTTAAAGAAGAGTTTGGTTTTGATGATATTGATTTATCGGATGTTGGACCGCCGATACAAAGCCCAAAAATATCCTACCGCAATGATTATGTTTTTATGGTTTTGCAATATCCGCAGTTTAACAGCACGAATGGTGCTGTTTACACAGCGGAAATTGATTTTTTCATCCAAAAAAACAGGCTGATCACAGTCGACATTTCCGGTGTAACGGATTTACAGCTGTTATTTCAGAGCTTTCTTAACAATCACAATGGCAATAAAACCTCGGAAAAGCACGTTGCCGATGATATAAACCATCTCATTTATCTGCTAATCCATGCGTTAATCGAGGGGACGTATCCCCTTTTGCGCTCGATGAGCACGGACATCGAAAATATCGAAGATGCGATGTTTGAGGAATACAATAAAGATTTCATTAGGAACTTATTGCGCGTAAAAACCAATATCGTCCGATCGAGGCAGGCCATGCAGGGGCACGATGATATCATTCAAAAACTGAAATTATATTTTGATAATAATTTTACATCACAGAAAAAATTGGATGTTTACTTTAACCAATTATCCGAAGACACAAGAGACATAACCAACAGATTGTTGCTAAAAAAAGAAACCATAGATGCTTTGCACGAAACGCACCAAAGTTTAACAGATTTCAGAACCAACGAAATAATCAAAACTCTTACAATTGTATCTTTTATAGTTTTTCCACTTACATTAATGGCGGGAATATTCGGCATGAACGCCATCAACATGCCCTTTGTGGAGCATCCGTTGGGTTTTTGGATGATACTCGGGATAATGTTAACCGGATGCGTGGTTATGATAGGATTTTTTAAGTATAAGAAATGGATTTAATTGCTACGCAAAAATAACAAATTACAAATACTAAAATAATAAAGAACCCAATGACCTCGGGTTTTTTAAAATAATGTAAATAAATTATTCTGCTTGCTTTATTATTTGTTCTTTATTATTTTTTAGGCTTTAATTTGTAGCTGTCGTCCGCGTCTTCCATTAGCCAGCCCAGGTTTTCGAGTTCGAGGCGGAGTTTATCGGCTGTGTCCCAATCTTTATTTGAGCGTGCTTCCCACCGGCGATCCGCGATAGCGGTAACATTTTGCGGGATTTCCAGGGGTTTTGATATGTATTGTGATAAGCCGAGGCCTAAGATCGAATCCCATTTTTGTAATGTAGCCGATTTTGCTCCGGATCCAAGATTCGCATCATTAACCATCTCCCAAATAACGCCGAGAGCCGCTGCTGTGTTGATGTCGTCCAAAATGTCGGCCATGAAACGGTCGTCATACTCGAGGCTTACATCGGTGGGGGCATCCCATTCGCGTGCCATGGCACGGAGCTTATTGAGTGCATTTTGCGAGGCCGCGGCCGATTCCCAGGTAAAATTGAGTTTTTGGCGGTATTGGGCGCCAAGATAGAGGTAGCGTAGTGCCATGGGTTCGATATCATGCTCTCGGCAATCATCCAAATTGTAAACATTGCCCAGTGATTTGCTCATTTTATGGCCGTCTACGGTTAAAAACTCGTTATGCACCCAAAAGTTTGCGAGCGGAACACCGTATGCGCAAACACTTTGCGCGATTTCGTTTTCATGATGAACCGGAATGTGATCCACCCCGCCCGTATGAATATCAAACGGTTGACCCAGGTATTTTTTGCTCATGGCCGAGCACTCTACATGCCAACCGGGGAAACCGAGGCCCCAAGGGCTTTGCCATTCCATTTCTCTTTTAGCCGATAGCTGATAGCTGATGGCTGATGGCGAACTCAAGAAAGTTTCGCGGTCAACACCATTCGTGTAGCTGAATTTCCAGAGGGCGAAGTCTGTACTGTTTTTCTTTTCCGATGAGGCTTCTATACGAGCTCCGGCGAGTTTTTCGTCGAGTGGTTGGCCCGAGAGCTTGCCGTATTCGGGGAATTTGGAAGTATCAAAATATACTCCATCGCTTGTTCGATAGGTATAACCTTTTTCTTCAAGATCTTTAATAAGCTTGATCTGCTCTTTAATATGTTCTGTGGCACGACAGAGCAAGGGGGGTTCGGGTAAAACGATATTCAGATTTTTTGCATCTTGTTTAAACAGCTCCTCATACTCTTTGGCAATGTCCCAAGCAGTCTTCCCCTGCTCGCGGGCTGATTTTATCATTTTATCCTCACCGTCATCCGCATCGTCCGTAAGGTGGCCCACATCGGTGATATTCATGGCATGAATAACATTATAACCATCAGCTTGAAGCAGGCGTTTTAACACATCCCACATTACATAACCGCGAAGATTCCCTATATGCGCCCGGCCATAAACGGTTGGCCCGCAAGAATACATGCGGACTTCATCACTTGATATGGGGCCAAAAGCCTCGCGTGTGCGAGATTCGGTGTTCCAAAGTTTCAGCATAATGAACACACTATAAACCAAAAACTACAAAGTGCAAAGAGATATCTTAAGTCATATTTTATTTGCTTGACTGTGGAAAACATATTTATTTTCGTTTGCTAATTGCTTGTGTAAAATTTGATTATTTCGCTCAACCTAAACATTTGCTATTTTTTAAAATAACCCATAAACTGTATTTATATGGAGGAGAATGCAACAAAAAAAGATATTCAAGATATAAAAGATATCTTGGTATCAATACAAGGCAATCAGGAAGCTACGGATATGCGTATTCAGGCGATGAGTGGTTATCAGGAAGCTACCGATAAGCGTATTCAGGGTATCAGTGAGACGATGCAAGTCAACCAAGAAGCTACCGATAAGCGTATTCAGGGTATCAGTGAGACGATGCAAGTCAACCAAGAAGCTACCGATAAGCGTATTCAGGGTATCAGTGAGGCTATGGTTGGCTATCAAGAAGCTAACAGGAGGGATATACAAGATATTTTAGAGACAATTAATGCTTTTGCCAGCCATACGGAAGATCGTTTTCTAAATATTGATGCTAGATTTAATGCTGTGGACTCTAGATTTAATAACGTTGACCTAAAATTAGATCAAGTGGAAAACAGATTAACTTCTGTTGAATCTCAAATGGTTACCAAAGCCTATCTTGATGATAAACTGGCGGATTTACGTGGAGATTTAACGGGATATGATCGAAAACAAGATAAAAAAGTAGATTTTTTAAC